>ERZ1026780.3-NODE-3-length-264062-cov-16.784759_pt1 | contig 264062 bp, 228 predicted proteins | sample MGYA00380126_ERZ1026780 | MGnify/ENA primary metagenome ERZ1026780 (study PRJEB33269, sample SAMEA4719762) | human gut metagenome | biome: human-associated habitat; feature: organic feature; material: feces | place: Cameroon | collected 2013-10 ... | reverse complement strand
TTTCGCGCTGATGGTACTTGGCTGGAGACGGCCCGGGAGAGTAGGTCGCTGCCGGATCCCAAAGAGCAGAGAAATCTGCTCTTTTTTATCGTTTTGTTGCGGCAATTTATTATTACTGTATTTGTCATATAACGATATTTGTCGTTATATGGAGCACTATATTGATGCCGTTTACAATTTGTTTTTAGTATTTAATTGTTTTTATTGTGACACTTTTCCTTTTATATGTTCATTTTTTTTCCTGCTGCATGTGCGTTCATACAATCTGTTTTCGCGAAACTGTATAAAAATGTTGTTTTTCCGCAGAAAATATAGTATAATCAATTGTTATGATAGTTAAGTTAAATCAAGAATTATTTTTCGTTTATTTATATGTTTCTTTTGTGAGGAAGTATGGTTGTCAGAAGATTGAACTTTGACCGCTGTGAAGCGGCAGACTATATCAAGAAAACAGCTGATTTGAATAAGGATAAGAACAAAACCTATCATATTGTTACATATGGCTGTCAAATGAATGTACACGATTCTGAGCGGCTGGCGGGCATGCTTGAGGCGATGGGATACAAAAAATGCGAAGATCGCCGTGAGGCTGATATTATCATTTTCAATACCTGCTGTGTTCGTGAGAATGCTGAATTGCGGCTTTATGGTAATGTAGGCGCATTGCGTGAGCTTAAAGAGAGCCGGCCTGATATGCGGATTGCAATTTGCGGATGTATGATGCAGCAGCCCGAAGTTGCTGAACATATTAAAAAACGGTTTGATTTTGTTGATATTGTATTCGGAAGCCATAATACACATTCACTGCCTAAGCTTCTGTTTGAGTCTCTGATGGAAAATGAGAGACAATTTGAAATTATTGATGATGCACAGACTATTATCGAGAACGAGCCGGTACATAGGGACAGCAGCTTTTCGGCATGGATAACGGTTGGGTATGGCTGTAATAATTTCTGCTCTTATTGCATTGTACCTTATGTACGCGGCAGAGAACGCAGCCGGTGCAGCGCGGATATAATTGCGGAGGCGGAGAAGGCTGCAAGCAACGGTTGTGTGGAGATAACTTTGCTTGGTCAAAATGTTAATTCATACGGTAAGGATTGCGGCGAGATATCCTTTGCTGAGCTTTTGAGGCGCCTTAATGCAGTAGAGGGCCTTGAAAGAATAAATTTTATGACCAGTCACCCTAAAGATTGTTCATTGGAACTGCTGCAGGCTATTGCAGATTGCGATAAGGTTTCAAAACAGCTGCACTTGCCGGTGCAGTCCGGTTCAAATCGTATACTCAAGCTTATGAACCGAAAATATACAAGAGAGGATTATATTGCTCTTGCAAAGAAGGCCGAGGAAATTATACCCGGCGTTGCGTTGACAACGGATATAATCGTGGGTTTTCCGGGAGAGACGGAAAGTGATTTTGCGGACACGATGGACTTGTACAAAGAAGTAGGATATGCTTCGGCGTACACTTTCATCTATTCAAAGCGCAATGGTACTCCGGCGGCACGAATGAAGGAGCAGATACCGCTTGATGTAAAAAAGGAGAGACTGTCAAGACTGATTGCCTTGCAGGCTGAATGCACCGCTGAGTTTCAAAATAGATATATCGGCGGAGTTTATATGGTGCTGGTTGAGAGTGTAAGCAAAAGGAGCAAGAAAATGCTCTCCGGGCGCACATTATGCGGACGGATGGTTTCATTCCCGGCCGATGCGTCGCTAATCGGCAAAACTGTTCCGGTAAGGATAATTCAAGCAAAAGCAAACACTCTGAGCGGTGTGCTTGAAACCGAAGAACAAACATAGCTTAGCAAGGAGGTTGTGATATGGCGCTTTCACCTATGATGCAGCAATACTTTATGCTTAAAGAAAAATATCCCGATACAGTGCTGCTTTTCCGACTGGGCGATTTTTATGAAATGTTTTTTGATGATGCGGAGGAAATGTCAAGAGTTCTTGAGCTTACGCTTACGCAGCGCGATTGCGGACTGGAAAAACGCGCACCTATGTGCGGAGTGCCCTATCACGCGGTTGATAATTATATAAATAAGCTTATCGAAGCAGGCTACAAGGTGGCCATATGTGAACAGCTTACAGACCCCAAGGCCAGTAAGGGATTGGTGGAAAGGGATGTTGTCAGAGTAATAACAGCCGGTACGCTCACTGAGCGCTCCATGCTTCAGGAAAAGAAAAACAATTACATTTGTGCGGTTGTGTATACTGCAAAAACTTACGGTATTGCATGGGCAGATATATCAACAGGAGAATTCTGTCTTACGGAAACCCCTGATGCGGAGGGCCTTAACGATACATTAGCTTTTGTCAAGCCCAACGAGTTACTTTTAAGCACAAAAAATGCAGTAAAAACAAAGAAGCCGCTGTGTATTAAATGCTGCACCAGCAAATTTAACGATGTTGCTTTTGTATTTGATAATGCAAAACGCTCCCTTTGCAGGCATTTTGATATAACAACGCTGGATTGCTTTGATTGCGGTGATATGAATGCGGGCATTTGCGCAGCCGGAGGGCTGCTTGAATATCTCAAGTATACTCAGAAAGCTGATTTGGCCCAGATATTGACGCTTTCCAGACATAAAAATGAGCGTTATCTTATGATGGATACGCATACAAGACGCAACCTTGAACTTACTCAGCCTATGAACGGAAGGGGCAAAAAAGGGACATTGCTCTGGGTTCTTGACCGTACGCGCACGGCCATGGGCGGACGAATGCTTGCCGGCTTTCTTGAACGGCCGATACGGTCAAAGGCCGAGATCGAGAGAAGATTAGACGGGGTAGAGGAACTTGTAGGCAGCTACGGAATAAGGACTTCGTTGTCGGAAGCGCTGCTGAATGTGTACGATGTTGAAAGAATTGCGACAAAGGTGGCGTACGGCAGTGTTAACCCACGGGATTGCCTGTCGCTTGCTCAATCACTGCATGCCTTGCCCGGAGTAAAAGGTGTGCTTTCCGGAGCCAAAAGCGCTGTGCTGAAGGAAGCCGGGGATTCGATTGATGAGATGCCGGAAATTGCGGATTTGCTCAGCCGCGCAATAGATCCCGATGCGGCTGCAATTATTACAGACGGCGGCATTATACGGGACGGATATGATGCGGAACTTGATAGGCTTCGCGATATAAAACGCAACAGTGCGGGCTTTATTGCCGGCATTGAAGCCCGTGAGCGCGAACGCACCGGGATCAAGACACTGAAGGTTGGATATAACAGGGTTTTCGGGTATTATATTGAGATATCCAAGAGCTTTGCGCATATGGCGCCGGTGGAATATGAACGCAAGCAGACCTTAGCCGGCGGCGAACGGTTTGTTACGGCAGAGCTTAAGGAACTGGAAAAAGAAATCCTGGGTGTGTCGGACAGGATCATAAAGCTGGAATACGAACTGTTTTGCGCCGTGCGGGAAAAAATCAAAAATACGGTTAAATCGCTGCATATAAATGCCGGTGCGGTCGCGCTTGCGGATACGCTGCTTTCATTTGCGGAGATTGCTTCCGAGAATTCGTATGTCAGGCCGATGATAAATGAGGAGGGGCGAATCGAGATACGCCAGGGCAGGCATCCGGTAGTGGAGGCGGTTACCGATGGCGGAAGATTTGTTCCAAACGATACATTGCTTGATACAAAAGATAACAGGCTGATGATAATTACGGGGCCAAATATGGCGGGAAAGAGCACATATATGCGACAGGTAGCAATGATAACGCTGCTTACGCATATAGGCTGCTTTGTGCCGGCCGATTATGCCGATATATGCATAACAGACAGAATATTCACCCGTATAGGTGCAAGTGACGATCTGGTATCGGGGCAAAGTACATTCATGCTGGAGATGAATGAAGTTGCTGCAATACTGCATAATTGTACGCAAAACAGCCTTGTTGTGCTTGACGAAATAGGCCGCGGTACGAGCACTTTTGATGGCTTAAGCATAGCATGGGCTGTTGCGGAGCATATGGCAGATCCGGAAAAGGCGGGCTGCAAAACGATGTTTGCAACGCATTATCATGAGCTGAGCGAGCTTGAAGGACGCCTTGACGGTGTGAAGAATTATTGCATTCAGGTGAGGGAGCACGGCGAGGATGTAATATTTTTGCGCAAAATACTGCGCGGTTCGGCGGACAAGAGCTTCGGAATTGCGGTGGCAAGGCTTGCGGGGGTGCCGAAGGATGTGCTCAGGCGTGCAAAGGAGATTCTCGGGCGGTTGGAAGAAGCCGATATAAGTAAAAAACAGATAAGCGCCAATATACTTGGCGCACAGGACAATTACGGTCTTAAGAATGCGGCACAGTTGAGCCTTATGGCAGACCCGATTTCACAGGAAATCGTGGACACCCTTAAAGAGACGGACATAAATGAACTTACACCTGTGGCCGCGCTGAATTTGATTTGTGAATTAAGGGAAAAAGCGCGCCGTGGATAAGGGAAATGTTTATGTATATGTAAGACACGTGATCCAAAAGGTCAGCGGATACTTAGACGGAGAATTCTGATGAGAAGCATTAGAGTAATGAGCAAAGAGCTTGCTGAGAAAATAGCGGCAGGCGAGGTAGTGGAGCGTCCGGGAAGCATAGTAAAGGAACTCTGCGAAAACAGCATAGATGCGGGAAGCACTGCAGTAACCGTGGAGACGCGCCAAGGCGGAATAACATATATACGGGTAACGGACAACGGCAGCGGTATAAAGGCGGATGAAGTAGGGCTTGCGTTTATGCGTCACAGCACCAGCAAAACCTATAACGAGCAGGAGCTCTTCGATGTGCACACGCTGGGCTTTCGTGGAGAAGCATTGGCAAGCATTGCGGCTGTTTCTCATTTGACCATGACAACAAGGACGGCAACGGCGGATTTCGGCATGACGGCGGAGCTTTCCGGCGGAGAGATGGTTTCGCTGTGCGAGACGGGCTGCCCGAGGGGAACGGGAATTACTGTTACAGATTTGTTTTTTAATACGCCGGTACGCAGAAAATTCCTTAAAAAACCGGCGCAGGAGGCTGCATACATAGGGGATATAATATCCCGTCTTGTACTGTCCTGCCCAAATGTGTCGTTCAGACTGGTACAGGACGGCAAAACAGTGCTGCATTCGCCGGGGGACGGTAAGCTGGAGCACGCTGTAATGGCGGTTTACGGCAAGGATACGGCAGATAATGTTTTGCCGGTAAATTACACAGCGGGGGATGTGAAAATTTACGGGGTTATCGGCAACGGCAATATAGAAAAGAATAATCGCAGCTATCAGAGTTTTTTTGTAAACGGACGATATGTTAAGGACAAGGTTATAAGTGCAGCGGTGCAAAACGGATATGTAAACAATATAATGATAGGCAAATTTCCGTTTTTTGTGCTGTTTATGGAGCTTCCGCCGACTATGGTGGATGTAAATGTGCATCCCAACAAACTGGAAGTTCGTTTTTGGAATGAAGACGAAGCGGGCGAAACAGTAAGAAAAGCTGTTGCGGACGCGTTAAGAGCCGAAAGACCGATTCCGGGGTTAGAAGACAGGCACAAACAGCAGAATATTCTTTTTACCGTAGTAGGAAGCAGCGATGCGGTTATCCCTCCGGGGACGATTTATCCACCGAAGCGTGCCTTTGCCGGCGCTGATGCAGATACAGGCATAAAGAACCCGCCGGAAGATGCGGCTAATAATACACAGGCAAGCGCGGAAGACGGGACGCAAGACAAGGTGCGGGAAGCCTCCGGCGGCTGTGCTGATAATTCCGAACAAAACTTTTCGGAAGTGCTGAGAGCAGAAGAAAGGGACAGGACACATTTTGCAGAAGGCGCTCCGACGGGTGCCGTATATACACAGGCACAGCATTATTATCAGAATAACGAGTATGCCCATAAAAAAGATGCCCCTTCGGTACAAATGGAAATGCAGGAGGTGCTTCAGGGCGGCACTTCCGCGGTATTGGCAGATTATCGACTGATAGGACAGGTGTTTGCAACATATATAATTATTCAAAGCGGCGATGTTATATATCTGATAGATCAGCATGCTGCTCATGAGCGGCTGCTTTATGAACGCATGAGTAAAACCATGGAAGCACAGGCGGCGCAATCGCAGGCTTTGCTGACACCGCAGGTGCTGAGCCTGAACTTTGCCGAAAAGGGCAAATTGATAGGGATATTGCCGGAGCTTGAGGCGCTGGGCTTTGATATAGAGCCTTTCGGAGAGAGCGAATTCATTATTCGCAGCGTGCCGGTTTTAATGGGAAATGCATGCTCATGTGATCTGATAAATGACATATTGGCGGATTTTGATACATTGAAGAATTGCCGTGCAGTGGACATAAAGCGGGCCAAGCTTATGCAGATGGCATGCAAACATGCAATCAAAGGCGGCGATATGTTAAGAGATGAAGAACTCGAAGAGCTTATGCATTTGATTCAGGCTGAAAAAGTGCCGCTTACATGTCCGCACGGCCGGCCGATTCTTATAAGCCTTACCAAAAAAGAGCTTGAGATGCGGTTTAAGCGTATTCAGTCATGAAATTTTTGCGGAGTGAAAAATGAAAATTCTGGTTATTACAGGCCCGACCGCCAGCGGGAAGTCCGGCTTGGGCATAGCACTGGCGCACAGACTGAATGGTGAAATTGTTTCGGCGGACTCAATGCAGATATATAAGGGTATGGAAATAGGAACCGCTGCCGTAAGTGAACGGGAAGCTGAGGGCATACGGCATTATCTTGTAGGAAGTATTATGCCGGGCAGTGAATACTCCGTGGTCGACTATCGCAAGGATGCAGATAAAGCCATTGCGGAGATAGCGGGCAGAGGGAAGCTTCCGATCGTTGTTGGCGGCAGCGGCATGTATGTTGATGCTTTGCTGTATGATCTTGACTATACTTCAGCCGGGAAAAATGAAGAGCTGCGAAAGGAGCTTGCCGAATATGCGAATATAAACGGTGCTGCGGCGCTGCACCGACTTCTGGAAAAAGAAGACCCGGAAACGGCGGAAAAGCTGCATGTAAACGATATAAAACGCGTAATCAGGGCGCTGGAGATATGCAGAACCGGTCAGATCCCCAGTTTACAGGTAAAAGAGAAAAAAATCAGGAACGGTTTGGAGCCGGTATGGATTACACTGGAGTGCAGCAATCGGGAATATTTATACGAAAGAATAAACAAAAGAACCGATATTATGATGCAGAACGGTTTATTGGACGAGGTTAAAAGACTGCTGGAAGCCGGGGTGCCGGAGGATGCGCAATGCATGAAGGCAATAGGATACAGACAGCTTATTCCGTGTTTGACTCAAGGAGCCGATCTGCATACTGCACAGGAGGAGATAAAGCAGGAAAGCCGCAGATATGCAAAAAGACAACTTACATGGATGCGCGCAAGAGATTGCCTTCGAGTGGATATTTACGGAAAAAGCGAAGACGAATTGTTGTCTGAGGTTTTAAGCTTACCGCAGGTTGTGAGTATTGCGGCAAATACGAAAGGATAATATGAGCAATTTTAAGGCTGATAATTATTGTACTGAAGATGCGGATTGTTATGATTTTATGGGCGATGTTCTGGGCATCGGGCAGAATTTATTGGAACTTGGACGGAGTATTGACCGTAAATGTGCAGATGAATATGAGAAAATTGCAAGAATCAAGGGCTATAATCAAATAAAAGTTCTTAATGCCTTTCGTGATAAAAGAGTGGCTCCCATGCATTTTGCGCCCAGTTACGGCTACGGATATTCCGATCCTGGCAGAGAAAAGCTGGAGGAGCTGTTTGCCTGTTTATTCGGTACGGAAAAGGCGCTTGTGCGGCCGCAGATAGCATCCGGCACACATGCGTTGGGGCTTGCGCTGTTCGGACTGCTTAAAAGGGGAGACAGTCTGGTTTCGGTAAGCGGAACACCCTATGACACGCTTTGCGATATAATTGGCGCGCAGGGCTATACTGAGGGATCGCTTACGGATATCGGAGTTGAATACTCACAGGTGGAGCTTAAAGACGGTATGCCTGATATTGAAGGAGTAAGGATTGCAGCTCAAAAGCATCCGACCCTTATGATGCTCCAGCGTTCCAGAGGATATGCGGATCGGCCCTCCATAAGCATTGAAAAAATGCGCGAGGTTTTTAATGTAATAAAAGAGAAATCGCCGGATACTCTGATAATGGTGGACAATTGCTACGGAGAATTTGTTGATGTTTTGGAGCCCACCCAGGTCGGCGCAGACATTGCGGTGGGATCTCTTATAAAAAATATCGGCGGCGGCATAGCTCCGACAGGTGGGTATATTGCGGGCAGTGCGGAGAATATAGACAAAATTGCCTGTCGACTTACAACACCGGGAATCGGCGGTGAGGTAGGGTCATATGCTGCGGGATATCTGCCGTTTTTCCAAGGATTGTATTTAGCTCCCGGAGCGGTGGCGCAAGCATTGACGGGCGCTGTATTTGCCGCTGCGGCTCTTAAGGAATGCGGCTATAAAGTAAGCCCGGAGCGGAACGAAAAGCGCTCCTGTATAATCCAAACGGTACATTTCGGCTGCGCAGATGAGCTTATTGCCTTTATTAGAAGTATACAGGCGTTTTCTCCGGTGGAAAGCAATGTCGTTCCGGAGCCTTGGGATATGCCGGGATACAGAGATCAGGTGATTATGGCGGCAGGTACATTTGTTCAGGGCGCGTCTATCGAGCTCAGCGCGGACGCTCCTATTCGCAGCCCGTACATAGCCTTTATGCAGGGGGGACTTGCTTGTGAACAGGTTAAGGCGGCAGTGCTTAATTATCTGCAGCAAACGGGTCACTGAGCCTGAAGCGCGCCGCAAGCGGTATCATACAGCCTTAAGTGTATATATAATAACGCACATAATAAGTATTTTTTGAAAATTTTATTGTAAAGGCTTTTGCATATTGCGGATTTATGATAAAATAATAAACGGAATGATTGTCTTTTTATGCATGCGGCTAAGCATTCGATGCGGCTGTGTGTGCAGGAGGGAAATATGCAAAGTATGACAGGCTTCGGCAGAGGCGTTGTATGCCGTGAAGGCAGAGAGGTAGTGGTTGAGCTTAAAAGCGTAAACCACCGCTTTCTTGATATATCCGTGCGCGCCCCGAGAGTTTTTCTGTTTGCCGAAGATGCGATTAAGAAGGAAATCAGCGGTTTTTTTGCGCGCGGGCACATAGATGTATTTGTAAATTACCGCAATATGCGGGAAGATTCACGCACAGTGGCCGTTGATGAGGGTTTATTATCGCAATATATAAGGGCGTTTGAACGCCTAGGGGCTTGCGGGCTTGAGGGCGCGCTTACTCAACAAACGGCGGCATCGTTGCCCGATGTGCTTACAGTTACCGCAGAACAGGAAGATCAGGAGGAACTGGAGGCACTTGTGCGACAGGCGGTAAAGGAAGCGTGCATGCAGATGTATCAAATGCGCCGTGTTGAGGGCGAGGGCATGAAAAATGATTTGCTGGCCAAGCTTAATACCGTTCAGCACGGTCGTGATGAGATTGCCCGACTTTCCGATTCGGTTGCAAAAGAGTTATCCGGCAGAATGCGCCTTAGAATACAGGAGCTGCTGGGCGAAACACCTGTTGACGAACAGCGACTGCTTCAGGAAATTGCCATTGCTTCGGACAGATTGGCGATTGATGAAGAAGTTGTAAGACTTCAGGTGCATATAAACAATATGCGTATTTATATGGAAGCAAACGAGCCGCAGGGCAGAAAACTGGAGTTCATGCTTCAGGAGGTTGGGCGCGAGGTCAACACCATAGGCTCAAAAGCTATGAATACGGAAATACAGTCAATAGTGGTGGAATTAAAGGGGGAGCTTGAAAAGCTTCGCGAACAGGTTCAGAATGTGGAATAAATAAGCCTTGAACTATTTTGCCAAAGCAATTTAATGCAGCGGCTGATAAAGGAGAAAGCAATATGAAGGTACAGCTGATAAACATTGGGTTTGGCAATATTGTGTCTGCAAATCGGATAATTGCCATAGTCAGTCCGGAGTCTGCTCCTATAAAGCGGATAATTCAGGATGCCAGAGACAGGGGGATGCTTATTGATGCAACCTACGGACGGCGCACCAGAGCGGTGATTATTGCCGACAGTGATCATGTTATTCTTTCGGCGGTTCAGCCGGAAACGGTGGCGCATCGCATGGAGAGCCGCAGTGTTGACGGTGACAATGATAAGACATATGAAGATGAATTTGAGGATGCCGAAGATGCGGAGGAAGTTGAACAGTGAGACAAAAGGGGTTGCTGATAGTGATTTCCGGTCCGTCCGGCTGCGGTAAAGGGACGATTTGCAAGGAGCTCAGGGCAAGGCATCCGGAGATAAAGGTTTCGGTATCCACTACCACCAGAGAAATACGGGCGGGCGAGGTGGAAGGCAGAGATTATCGATACATATCAAAAGAAGAATTTGAGCGCCAGGTTCAAGAAGGGGAGTTTTTGGAATATGCGCGCATATACAGCGGAAATTACTACGGCACTCCCAAAAAGTATGTTAAGGAAACGCTCATGGCGGGCGATGACCTGATTTTGGAAATTGATATTCAGGGTGCGCTTCAGGTCAAAGAAAAATTTGAAGAAGGCGTTTTTATTTTTCTGGTGCCGCCGAGCATGGAAGAATTGCACAGACGCTTGGTGCAGCGGGGCAGAGAGACTCCGGAGCTTATAATGGAGCGGTTTAAGTCGGCTTATGAAGAAATGAATTTTATAAACCGATATAATTATGTTGTTACAAATGACAAAGTTGATGAGGCAATAAAGAAAATTGAAGCGATAATTGCTGCTGAGAAGTGCAGGGTAGTGCGTAATGAAGCGCTCCTTCACGAAATTTTGGACGGAGGTATTTGATAATGAAAAGTGTTTCTCTTGATGAATTGATAGGCAAGGTAAGCTGCCGTTATGAACTGGTTACGGTAGTATCCAAAAGAGCGAGGATGCTTATAGATAATCCTGATTGCAAGCTGATTGATTGCGGAGAAAAGAAGCCGGTAATACAAGCGGCTCTTGAATTCAGCAATGATTGCTATACTTATCACCATGCCTCGGAGCAGTAAAACGGTGTGTTGATATGCGTTTTGCACAGATAATAACCGATATTTCCTATCAGAAGATCGACCGTCCTTTTACCTACAGCGTTCCTGCGGAGCTTTCCCGGAGGCTTGCTGTAGGTATGCGTGTTGTTGTACCTTTTGGAAAAAGTAAATCGGTTACGGGCTATGTGCTTGATTTTCGCGATGAAAGCCCTCTTGAAATTGAACGGATTAAACCGATACTGCGAATTGTGGAGGATTATCCGGTACTGACTAAGCAGCAGCTTGAGCTTGCAAAGATCATGCAGCGTACATATCGTGCAACGCTGGCACAGGTCATACGGCTTATGATACCGCCGGGGCTTCGAAGCGGAAGCGTAAAGGAAAAAACGGTGACGGCGGTATCCCTGCTTTGTCCGGAAAAAGCGGATGAAGCAGCGGCTATGATGCGGGAGGGAACAAAAAAGCAAAAAATTGTTTTGTTTCTTGCCGAGCATGGCGAATGCTCAAAAAGCAGGCTTGAAGAAGAAATAGGGGGAGTGGATGCTCCTCTGCGGCAGCTTGATGCTGCGGGAATTGTAGCCATTACGAAGCAGAGACTTGCACGAAATCCGTACGGGGAAATGGTTTCACCCCCAAAAAAGTGGCTGTCTTTGCATACGGAGCAGAAAAATGCGCTGGAGGCTATTTGCCGCTCAATTGACAGCGGCAGCGGTGATATTCTGCTCCACGGGGTAACGGGCAGCGGGAAAACAGAAGTTTATATGCGTGCAATACGCCATGTTTTGGATATGGGCGGAAGCGCAATAATGCTAATACCGGAGATAAGCCTTACGCCGCAGACAGTGGGGCGTTTTCGTGAACGATTCGGTGACAGCGTAGCCGTACTGCACAGTGCCCTAAGCGAGGGTGAACGCTTTGACGAGTGGCAAAGAATACGATTTGGGCAGGCGAAAGTGGTTGTAGGAGCGCGGTCGGCAATATTCGCACCGTGCGAAAGGCTGAAGCTGATTATTATTGATGAGGCGCATGAATCCAGCTATATTGCGGGAAGTCACCCCGAATATAATGCCGTTGAAGTAGCTCGCGAGCTTGCGCGTCTGCATGGCGGAGTTTTGGTGCTGGGCAGCGCGACGCCGTCGATTGAGCAGTATTATAATGCGCAGAACGGGATGTACAGCATTGTAAAAATGAATACCCGTATAAACGGCAAAGAACTGCCGCGTGTTGAAGTTGTGGACATGGCATCGGAGCTGGCATCCGGCAATAAATCGCTGTTTTCACGAAAAATGTTTTCGGCTTTGGAACGCACGATAGACAGCGGGCATCAGGCGATTCTGTTTCTTAATCGCCGCGGCCATTCCACCGTTGTGACCTGCCGCAGCTGCGGCGAAACGGTAAAATGTCCCAATTGCGATATCTCCATGACCTATCATATAAGTGATGTCAACAGTGAGGGGGGAGCTAATCGGCTGCGATGTCATTATTGCGGAGCGGAAATGCCGTATCCTACGCATTGCCCTTCGTGCGGAAGCAAATATATAAAATTTATGGGCGCAGGTACGGAAAAGGTGGAACAGGAGTGCAATAAACTCTTTCCGGGAGTTCCCGTATTGCGGATGGATAACGATACTACCCGCACAAAGGATGCTCATTATCATATTCTCTCAGCCTTTGCAGAGGGAAAGGCTCAAATACTTATCGGCACTCAAATGATTGCCAAGGGCCTTGATTTTCCTAAGGTTTCGCTTGTGGGCATCGTTTCGGCAGATACAATGCTTCAGCTGCCTGATTATACAAGCAGAGAAAAAACTTACAGCTTGATAACGCAGGTTGCGGGCAGAGCCGGACGGGCACAGACGGGCGGAGAAGTAATATTGCAGACCTATACTCCCAAGCATTATGCAATAGCGGATGCCGTTAACTATAAATACGATGATTTTTACACCCGCGAGCTTGCAATGCGTAAAAACGGTATGTATCCGCCGTTTTCCCGGATGCTGAGACTGATTTTTTCATCGGAAGACCAAAACGAAGCCAGAAGTGCCTGCTATACATTTTTTTTACGGCTGCGCGATGCAGTTTCTGCGGTAGCGGAAAGCAGAAGCACGGTTTTGTATCTAAACATGATGACAGCCCCGATAGGGCGTATTAAGGGAAAATTCCGATTTCAGATATTACTTAAAATGAAAACGGATGGCTGCTGCGAGAAGCTTACCGACATGTTTTTCGACATGTATAATACTTTTGATAATGCAAAGGTATTATTGGATGCAGAAATTAATCCTACGGGCTTGTATTGATTGTTTTGCACGGCGGCCGTGCCGGAATAGATTTCTATGAAACGATAATGTTTTTTTATCAAAGATATTTACCGGTATTGCACACTGGTTTATTACATACGGAGGATAATTTAATTTATGGCAATAAGAAACATTGTAAAGGCTCCAAATGATGTGCTGAGAAAAGTATGCAGGCCTGTGGACCATATTGATGATAAGCTGCTTACATTGCTTGATGATATGGCGCAGACCATGTACGAAAATGACGGAGTCGGTTTGGCTGCACCGCAGGTAGGGATACTTAAAAGAGTGGCGGTAATAGACATAGGTGATGAAGAGGTCGGCCTATTGGAGCTTATCAATCCGCGTATCGTATCAAGTGAGGGCGAACAGCTCGAAACCGAGGGCTGCCTTTCCGTAAAGGATATACACGGCGAGGTGAAGCGCCCTGCAAAGGTTACCGTTGAGGCTTACGACAGAGAAGGCAACCTTATGGAGTATTCGGCGGAGGGCTTGCTTGCGGTGGCGTTTTGTCACGAGATTGATCATCTGGACGGTATTTTGTTTACGGATAAAATGGAGAAGGCATAATGATAAAAATTGCGTTTATGGGAACACCGGATTTTGCGGTGCCCTCTCTTGCGGCGCTGTATGATGCAGGGTATGAGTTGTGCGTCTTTACACAGCAGGATAAGCCTGCCGGACGCGGCGGACGGCTTACGGCACCGCCGGTTAAGGTTTTTGCATCGGAGAAGGGGATACCCGTGTATCAACCTCGACTTGTGCGGCTGCCGGAGGGCGTGGAAATACTTAAGCAATTTGAGCCGGATTATATTGTTACTGCGGCCTTTGGACAGATTCTTCCGGTTGAGGTGCTTAACATTCCCAAGAAGGGGTGCATAAATGTTCATGCATCCCTGCTTCCTGAATATCGCGGCGCCGCTCCGATACAGTGGGCAATAATAAACGGGGAAAAAGAAACCGGGGTTACCACAATGATGACGGATGCGGGGCTGGATACCGGCGATATGCTGCTGAAATGTACGGAACCGATAATGCGGGATGATACTGCACAGACACTGTTTGAACGCCTTTCGCATAAAGGCGCTCAATTGCTCATACAAACCATAAAAGAATTAGAAAATAATTCAATAGTGCCCGTCAAACAGAATGATGAGCAGTCAAGCTATTATCCGATGATAAAAAAGAGCATGGCACTAATGGATTTTAACAAAACGGCGGATCAGCTTGATTGCTTCGTGAGAGGGATGTATTCCTGGCCGATTGCGCATTTTGATATCGAGGAAGGAACCTTTAAGGTTCATAAAGCGCACGCAGAACAGGGACAGGCTGTTCCGGGGGAAATAATATACGCCGATGCTCAGCATGGCTTGGTCATCGGATGCAAAAACGGCTTTTTGGTAATCGATATGCTGCAGGCTCCGGGCGGAAAGGTAATGAAGGCTGCGGATTATTTGAGAGGGCACAAAGTACGCGTGGGACAATTTGCAGGGCACGGAGGAAGCGATGATTAATGTTAGGCTTGCTGCCTATAATGCGTTTTCTGCGGTAGTAAGAAGGGGCGGCTATTCAAACCTTGTGCTGGCGCAAAGCCTTACGCCGGACATGACACAGTCGCAAAAAGGCTTCATAACGGCACTTGTATACGGCACACTGGATAAGCTGTATAATGTTGATTATATTATATCCTGCTTTGCGCGCGGAAAGCTTAAACCCGTAATTCAGGATATTCTGCGCTTGTCGGTTTATCAGCTTATCTACATGAATGTTCCTGATTATACCGTATGCGATGAAGCGGTGCTTTTGACGGTACGAACGGGCAAGCAGGCGCTGAAGGGATATGTAAACGGCGTTTTGCGCAATATTGCCCGAAATAAGGAAAACATTGTCTATCCTGATGCGCAGAAAGAGCCGGAAAAGTATTTATCCGTAAAGTATTCGTGGCCGATATTTCTTGTGCGGGAGGCCATAAAAGATCTCGGCTTTACTAAAGCGGAAGCAGCCCTTTCATATAATGCAGTACCCATGAACTCGGTTAAGGCAAATCCGCTTTTATGCGGTGATGAACGCCTTTTTGAGTTGTTGAAGGAAAAGGGAGCGGAACCGCGGCGGGGCACGCTTCAAAGCGATGTAATATATATAAAGGGTAATGCCGCTTTGGGCGAAAAATTGTTTGAAAACGGATTTTATTCCGTGCAGAGCGAACCGTCTGCTATGGTGTGCAGAGCGGTCGATCCGCAGCCCGGAGAGAGCATACTGGATTGCTGTGCTGCGCCGGGAGGCAAAACAGTATGCATGGCGGAAATCATCGGAAACGGAAGCATTACCGCATGCGAATATCATAAACACAGATGTGATTTAATATTTGCAAATGCGCAGCGCTGTAAAGTGCGCGACAAGGTTAAGATAATCAATGCCGATATGACGCAGCCCCAGAAAGAATTAGGGCTTTATGATCGAGTGCTGGTGGATGCACCTTGCTCGGGGCTGGGAGTTGTTGGCAGTAAGCCGGATGTAAAGCTTACGCTTACTCCGGAAAAGCTGAAGGAAATACGGCAGGTTCAGAAAAAAATCTTGGATAACTGCTGTAATTATGTAAAGCCCGGAGGCGTGCTTGTATACAGCACCTGCACGATACGCCCTGAAGAAAACAGCAAACAGGTAAATAGTTTTTTATCAAAGCATCCGGAATTTACAATAGATAATATAAATGCGCCGGAGGCAGTTAAAACTCGGGAGGGTTTTATACAGCTGCTGCCGTGGCGTGACGGTGTATACGGCTTTTTCATTGCGCGTATGCGCAGAGCGGACATATAAAACAGGTGTGCATTGACTATTCAAAACAGGCATCATAATTTTAAGGAGAATCATTTTGGAAGCATTGCTTGATATGAATACGGACGAGCTGAAAATGCTTATGGCGGAATTAGGACAGCCGTCCTTCAGGGCGGCACAGCTTTTCAAAGGCTTTTCACAGGGAAAGACACCGTGCGAAATGTCAAATATTCCGTCAGCTCTTGTGCACAAACTCGGTGCTGTTAAAATGGGCGGTGCAGGTATTCTGAAAAAACTTGTAGGTAAGGACGGAACAAGAAAGTATCTTTTTTCTCTTGAGGACGGGAACATTGTGGAAGGCGTGCTGATGCAGTACAGGTACGGCAACACTGTTTGCATATCTACGCAGGTAGGCTGCGCTATGGGATGCGCATTCTGTGCGTCAACGCTTGAGGGCAAGGTAAGGAATCTCCGGCCGGGCGAAATGCTGGCAGAAGTTCTTTGCGTAAATAAGGATGCGGAGCAGGACGGGCTGGAAAAGGTGTCGAATATTGTACTTATGGGAAGCGGCGAACCCTTGGACAACTTTGATAATGTCGTCAAATTCTTGCATCTGGTAAATGCGCCGGAAGGGCTTAACATCAGCATGAGAAATATTTCCTTGTCAACTTGCGGACTTGTTGATAAAATATATTCTCTGGCGCAGCTGCATTTAGGCATAACGCTGTCAATATCATTGCATGCCCCCAATGATGATATACGGAGACAGACAATGCCGGTTGCTAAGGTATGGCCCATAGAGAAGCTCATCGAAGCGGCGAGAATGTATGTAAAAACAACCGGCAGAAGAGTTATATTTGAATACACATTGATAAAAGGTGTCAATGACAGCAGAGATAATGCGACGGAGCTCGCAGGCAGGCTCAGGGGGATGCAGTGCCATGTTAATCTGATTCCGCTTAACAAAGTCAAGGAACGCAAATTTGACAAGGCAGCCGATTTGCAGATAACAGAGTTTGAAAAGCGCTTGCACCAATTGGGGATATCCTGTTCTGTAAGGCGGGAAATGGGAAGCGATATTGCAGGAGCATGCGGTCAGCTGAGAAGGAGCAGCCTTGGCGGGGAGGGAGAAATATGATTTTCAGTGTTAAAAGCTCGGTAGGATGCATACGGGAATATAATCAGGATTTTTACCATGTCCCGGCTAAAGACGGAATTCCCTTTTTTATGGTGGCCGACGGAATGGGCGGAACCAAGGGCGGCGAGATTGCAAGTACGGTTGCGGTCAGTACAGCAGTTACATTTATAGAGGATAACTTTTCCGGTTGCACGGACTATCCGCTTTTATTAAGAAGTGCGGTAAATGCTGCAAACGGCGCGGTATACCGAATGAGCAGAATGGATACCGAGCTGAGTCGAATGGGCACAACATGTACGGCGGCGCTTATTGTTGACAATGTGGTATATGTTGCTCAGGTCGGAGACAGCCGTGCTTACATTCTTGATGAAAGCGGTTTCAGGCAGCTTACAACAGATCATTCGTATGTACAGGAATTGGTGCAGGCGGGGGAAATAACCAAAGAGATGGCGCGTTTGCATCCGGACCGCAACAAAATAACAAGAGCAGTCGGCGTGAAGGGCTATGTAAGCACGGATATAAATATGGCTATATTGCATAATGAGGCGATTTTGATGCTATGCTCTGACGGCTTATGTACCATGCTTCCGGATTCTGAAATTGAGCAGCAGCTAAGGGAAAACAGCCCCCAAAAGAGCGCCGAACAGCTTGTACAACTGGCAGAAAGGGCCGGGGGCTTTGATAATATAACCGTAATTGTTATAAAAAACAGCAATTGAACACATAAGGATTGTATTAATGGAGCGAGTAATTAATAACAAGTATAAAATAATTGAAAAAATAGGCGCAGGCGGTACCAGCGTTGTTTATAAGGCGGAAAGATTAGAGGACGGAAAGCTTGTAGCAATAAAGGTGCTCAGGGATGAACTGAGTGATAATGCTCAACAGATAGAACGCTTTCTGCGTGAGTCGCGCACCCTTCACAATCTTTCTCATGAAAATATAGTAAACATCCTTGATGTCGGACAGATGGAGGACGGCAAGGATTATATTGCAATGGAATATGTTGACGGCATGACCCTGAAGGAATACATACTTAAAAAGCGTCGTCTGGATTTTGATGAGACAGTAGAGGCAGCAGTGCAAATCTGCGATGCGTTGGAACATGCACATGAAAACGGTATAATTCATCGTGATATTAAGCCGCAGAATATACTGCTTGATAAAAGCGGACGGCTGATGGTGGCTGATTTCGGTACGGCCCGGCTGCTCAATCAGAATACTCTTACCATGGGCGGAAGGGATGTTATAGGCTCTGTACACTACATTTCGCCGGAACAGGCGCGCGGCGGCATAATCGATGCAAGATCCGACATATATTCGCTGGGTATAACGATTTTTGAGATGGCTACCGGAACATTGCCGTTTACCGGGGATGATGCGATTACGGTTGCAATGAAGCATATAAATCAATCGCCCAAACGGCCCAAGGATATCAATCCCGACATACCGCAGTGCCTTAATGATATAATCCTTAAGTGTATGTCAAAGGATCCGCTTAAAAGATATCAAACGGCAGCGGAACTGAAACAGGATTTGCTTGCGGCGCAGCGTGATCCGGAGGGTTTTACTGTAAGAGCGGCGCGGACAACACCGGTTATGCCGCAAACGGACGGGGGGGAGATTATGGCACAAAAGAAAAAGAGCGGAGCAAAAAAACGCAGTGTTCAGCAGCAAAAGCAATTTACAAAGAAGCTGGTGGCACTCATAGGCGGAATTGTCGTGGTATTGGCTGCACTTGTGTTAATGTTGGTATTTTTGTTCGGCGGCAACGGCTCAACAACAACCTCCGAAGGAAATGTTGCCATTGAGGATATGCGGGGCAAGAATTTTGAGGAGGCCGTTAAATGGGCTCAGGATGCAGGGCTGAGGCCGCAGCATGAGCCGGAGTATGTTTATAATACCGGTGTCCCGGAGGGGCAGGTTATTGCGCAAAGCCTTGAACCCGGAACCAATGCGGCCAAATACTCTGCTATCAGGTTTACCGTGAGCGGCGGAATAGAAAAAGTCAAGGTGCCGGAACTTAAAAATTTTTCGGAAGAGGATGCAAGAAAAGAGCTGGAACAGTGCGGGCTTATTTTGGGCGAGGTCCACTATGAGGATACGGAAAGCTATACAGCACTTAAGGTCTTCAGGCAGCAGCCGACGGCCGGCGAAAGGCTTGAACGCGGCGCAACGGTGGAGGTATGGATTGCAAAATCAAACCTGTTGAAAAAGCGTGTTCCTAATGTAATAGGCAAAACTGAGGAGGCGGCAAAGGCGTCAATTGAAGATCAGCATTTTGTCTTTGGCGGACGCTATTATGAATACTCGGATAAATATGCCGCAGGAACCGTTATACGCCAGGAGCCAAGCCCGGGAATTGAATTTGAATTTGATACCGATGTGCAGGTGGTAGTATATATAAGCAAGGGTCCTGCTGCGCAGTATTTGGGTGTGGTTGAGATTGAAGTGCCGCCAATAGAAGTGCCTACGGATATGAAGATTACCTTCATTGACGAAAACGGAACAGAGATAACGGTACAGGAGGAGCATATTGAGGCCGGAAGCTCATATGCCGAGGGGAAAACGCTCAAATATGAGCAGAACAGCTTCAGTGCTTCAAAAATTACATATTGCCTGTATCTCAATGGTGAGAAGAAGGGTGAATTTGTAATGATATTCTATGATAAGGACGGCAATTTAGTCAGCTGAGATGTTTAGTGGGAAAACCGCAAAGCTTTTGTCTTGCACGCAGAGCAAGTAAAAGCAGCATTGCTGCGGTAATTATCAAAAGGAGAGGCCGATGCTGGAAGGACGGATATATAAATTGCTTGCCGGTACATATTATGTGGATACTCCAATGGGGGCGATGGCGGCAAAGGCAAAGGGCAGCTTCAGAAGCGAAAGTGTTCTTCCGAGGGTAGGAGATTGCGTACGATTGGAGAGCAGCGGCGGAGCATACCGTATATGCGAAATTCTTCCGCGCAGGAACTGCCTGCTGCGGCCAATGGTTTCAAATGTTGACCGATTGGTAATTGTGCTTGCGGTGCAGAAGCCTCTGCCGGATCTGATGCTTGCCGAAAAAATGATTATTGCATCGCGCAAAGCCGATATTGAGCCGGTTATTGCAATAAATAAAAGTGAAATTGATATGCAGCGGGCGAAAGAATTGGCATCGGAGTTTGCGCAGGCGGATATTCAGACCTTTGTGCTTTCCTGCCGCGATGGTGTTGGTTTGAAAGAATTCAAAGCGTATATGAGGCAGGGAGTATCGTGCTTTTCCGGTCAAAGCGCCGTAGGAAAATCAAGCCTTACGCAGCAGCTGATACCCGGTGCACATTTGGTTACGGGCGATCTCAGCAAAAAGACGGACAGGGGAAAGCATACCACGCGGCATTGTGAGCTGTATCGTATTGACGGCGGCGGATATGTTGTGGATACGCCGGGATTTTCGCTCCTGGAGGAAGAGGTTATTGATCCGGCGGCGCTGCAGGAGCTGTTTGATCCTCAATACGGTCTGCTTGCGTCAAAGTGCAGATTCCGGGGGTGCAGTCACACTGCCGAACCTGATTGCGCAGTTAAGAAGGCGGCGGAAAGCGGCGCTGTATCCAAAGAACGATATGAACGATATTGCAGGCTGTATGCCGGCATAAAGGATAATTGGAGGAAGAGATATGATTAAAATATCACCCAGCGTTTTGTCAGCAGATTTTGCGAATATGGGAGCGGCGGCGGAGCTTATGGAAAAATGCGGCGCCGATTATATTCATTGCGATGTAATGGATGGCGCATTTGTTCCGAATATCAGTTTCGGATCGGCGATGGTAAAAGCTATTTCAAAGCATACGACGCTGCCGCTTGATGTGCATCTTATGATAGAACGGCCGGAGCGTTATATAGATGATTTTGCAGCTGCGGGAGCGGGCATAATTACAGTGCATGCCGAAGCAACACCGCATATACAGCGAGTGCTTACATATATCCGCTCAAAGGGAATAAAAAGCGGCATTGTTCTGAATCCGGCTACTCCGGTTGAGCATATCGAATACTGCATGGATTGTGTTGATATGGTATTGCTGATGTCGGTAAATCCGGGCTTCGGCGGCCAGAAATTCATTCCGTCGGTGCTGCCGAAAATCAGCAAAGTAAGAGATATGATCGAAAAATCAGGATACGATATTGAACTGGAAGTTGACGGGGGCGTAAACCTTGAAAATGTCGGAGCTGTATTGTCGGCGGGGGCCGATGTAATTGTTGCCGGCAGTGCAATATTCGGACATAAAGATCCGGCGGAAGCGATCAGAAAACTCAGAGGATAGATAAGCAGCATGGAAATGCCTGATAATATGCAAACAAGCAATAACAGAATAGTAATCTGTCTTAACGGAGAAAAACCCGATGAAGGTCTGCTGCGGACAGCAATGGAAAACGCCTATATTATTGCAGCGGACGGAGCCTGTCGATATCTTTGCGATTTTGGAATAAAGGCCGATTGCGTAGTGGGTGATTTCGACTCTTTTGAGTTTGACAGGCTGAGCAGCGCTCTCAGACCCGGGGGCAGGCTGATTCGCAGCATTCCGGAAAAGGATTATACAGACGGACAGATGGCACTTAAGGAAGCGCTGGATATGAATCCCGGAGATATCGTAATTCTGGGCGCGCTGGGCGGCAGAACCGATCACGAGCAGGAAAACCTAAGGCTTTTATGCGCAGCAAATGAGAATTGCGGTATTTCTATCCTTACCCGCAATGAGCGTATATTCATTATAAATTCAGAGAAAACATTATATGCAGCACCCGGAACAACGGTATCCCTGCTTCCGTATACGGATACGGCCGAGATTGTGCTTGCAGAAGGTTTTCGCTATCCTATGGACGGATTGATGTTATCGCGCTGCGATGCGCTTTCGCTCAGCGGTCTGAGCAATATCATGCTTAACGGCAGAGCATATATCCGACTTAAACGAGGATTGCTGCTTGCAATAATTCTGAATCATTAATTCTTTACATAGTTTCATAAAATAAGGCGCATTTTGGCGTCTTTTTCATTTTATACACCTAAATATCGCCGAATTTTTTAACCGATACAGCTGTTTCTGCATACCATAAAAGCAGAAGGTCGGGTGATTATTATGAAATGCGGATGCCGCAATCATGCAATCACTGCGACAGGCTGCGCGCTTTTACTGTGCGGACTGATAATTATACTGTGCTGCGTGCCGTTTTGGCTGTGGGTTGCTATACTGGGATGCATGATGTCCGTACTTGGTATATTTATTCTGCTGGGGTAAGGAGGTGAAACGATGAGGATCGTATGCATAAAGCCTCCGCTGTTTATACGGTGCCTGTTAAAAAGAATCAGGAAGAAGCAGTAGCGGTAGCCTCTTGCGGTGATATCGCGGCAAAATTGCCGCGATTTTTATCTTTTTATGTGCTATGGCGCAGGGACAAGCTGATTTTAACAAATTTCTGTTGATAATAACGATTAATTCTGATACAATATAATAAGATTCGGGAATCATATTTCTATATCATAATAAGAGGTGTTTTGAAATGGCTGATGAAATCACTGTATACGACAGTAATACAAATAACGGTACCGTGACTTATGCTAATGATGTTATTGCTACTATTGCCGGTGTTGCGGCAACTGAGGTATCCGGTGTGGCGGGTATGAGCGGCGGTATTTCCAGCGGCATAACGGAAATGCTCGGGAAAAAGAATCTTACAAAAGGCGTTAAGGTTGAGGTAGGAACGCAGGAGGCTGCCATCGATCTCAATATAGTTGTTGAATATGGCAGCGAGCTGCACAAGGTGGCGGAAGCGGTGCAGGAAAATGTAAAGAAAGCAGTTGAAACCATGACCGGGCTTCAGGTGGTTGAAGTTAATGTCAATATTCTCGGAGTCAATGTAAAAGCCGAGGACGGTAATTCCGTACAGAAGCTGAAATAGATATCTGTAATACTTAATTACTGAAGAATAAGGAATGGTGAATATGAAGGTCGGACAAAGAATAGCGTTGATCGCTTTTTCACTGCTGATGATATCGATTACGGTGGTTGCCGCATTATTCATGTGCGGATTGTTCGGAACCGAGGCGGAGGCGGCGCTTATAAGTGAAATAAACGGCAGCGTTTTTTATACAACTTGCGTGGCGGCTGCTGCGGTAATAGTTTGCATTGGCTGCTTTGCCATAATGTTTTTGGGGGCAGGGCGTGCGCAGCCGGATTCTACGGTTATCAGGAACACGGAAAACGGCTGTATACGCGTATCGATTGATACGATCAATTCCATTGCACTCAGAATTGCAAAAGCAAATCAGACCGTAAGAGATTGCCGTGTGCGCACTCATGTAACGGAGCACGGTCTTGAAATTCATGTTAAAGTAGCACTGACAAATCAAACAATCATTCCGCAGGCCACTGCGGAGCTTCAGCAAAGCATCAAAAATGAAATTGAATCGGTGGTCGGTCTGCAAGTGCAGAATGTGCCGGTGCTTATAGACAACAGCTTGGTGCCACAACAATAGCAATAAAAAGATTTTCAGAAAAGCGAGTCACGGCGACTCGCTTTTTTGTTATACAATGAAAAACCACCCGCTATGCGGGTGGATATTTATTAAATAATCATACAGCGTGAATCATACATGATTCATATGCGCGCGGTTGCGGCGTGCGTAAATATTGGAGGAACGCATTGCCTGACGCTTGCGGTTTATATGCAGAGCTCTTAAGAAAAACAGCATGAACAGCAATGTCGCAACGCCGATTATTACACATAGTATAATAAGCAAGGTGCGTGCAAAAGAAGAGGAATTTACGCTGTCTGCAAATGTGAGGGCAACAAGGTCCGCCGGGACATCAACATGATCCAGTACGGTGGTTGTGGCGATCAACTCGCCCTCCAGGAGCACGGAATCGCCTACATATACAGTGGCACGCCCGACATTATCACCGGTATAAATCGGCGCAGCAAGGCTTTGCGGCAATTCAATACGGACGGGGTCGGCAGCATTGCGTATTGCCTGTGCTATTGCCGATGTGGTGGTGTAGCTTACATCGGGGACTTCGGAAAAACGCAAGGTTATTCGACCGTTGTTTGCATCGGCTGACGAGGCGTTGTTTACCTGTATCACAAAATCGCGTGAAGCGAAAATATCACGCAGATTAACGGAAGTAAAGGCGCTTTCTGCATATTCCGCAAGCTTTACGGTATCGGCATAATAGGTATCGGCATCGCCGTCAAATGTAAGTATGATCAGATCGCGGTCCGATTTCTGATAGCGCGACGCCAGACAATATCCGGCGGAGTTTGTGGTTCCTGTTTTCAAACCGGTAAAGTATTTATTATAGCTTGCAGTTTCCGGATTAAGCAGTTGATTGGTATTGCTCATTTCAATATCGACTTCTGATGAGCCGCGCTGTACATGTGCGGTGTAATTCGCGGTGGAAACCATTTTTGCAAGTAAAGGATTTTTTGTAAGTGCGGAAGCAAAAATTGCAATATCGTTAAGGCAGGAATAATGCTCTTCGTTTTGCATTCCGTGCGGATTTACAAAGTGTGTCATTTCCGCACCCATTTCCTTTGCTTTGTCGTTCATCATTTCCACAAAGGTCGATACATCACCGCCGATAAATTCAGCCAAGGTAATGGCTGCATCGTTTCCGGATCTTAAAAGAAGGCCGTACAGCAGATCGGTGACGGAAACGCGGTCTCCGGATTTTAATCCCATAACAGAAGCGTTTGCTGTAAGGTTGCAGGCCTTGCGTGATACGGATACAATGGCATTGTTCGGGTCGTCAATATTTTCGGCTACAACAAGCGCGGTCATTATTTTTGTAATACTGGCAGGAAAAAGGCGATCGGTCAGTTTGCCCTTTGCGTAGAGGACAGTGCCGGTGCTGTTATCAAGAATGAGCGCTTTTTTTGAAAAAACGGACGGCGCAGACGGCAAAGAAAGATCGCCTATACTAAGCTGACCGAGCTGAGCAGCATAAACCGGCGAGCATAAAAACAAAATCATACACGCAATTATTATAATAGCATATACAAATCGCTTCATTAAACTCTGACACCTCTTTTATTTAATAGTATTGTAACAAATCTATTGCGTTTTGTAAATAGCAAAAATCAATTGTTTACTATTTGATAAATAAGTATTGTATTATTTGCACGATATATGCTAAAATATAATAAAATAAGGGGGGTGCAAATATGAAGAAGCTACTTATAGTGGATGACGAGCCGTTGATCGTAAAAGGATTGCGCTATGCGCTTGAACAGGAAGATTACAGCATCGTTACGGCTTATGACGGAAAAGAAGCGCTTGAGATGTTTGAAAAGGAAAATCCCGATCTGATACTGCTTGATGTAATGCTGCCGCGAGTGGATGGGCTTGAGGTGTGCAGGATAATCAGGGAAACTTCTGATGTTCCGATAATTATGCTCACCGCCAAGGGCGAGGATATGGATAAAATTATGGGTTTGGAATACGGAGCGGACGATTACATAAGCAAACCATTTAATATTCTCGAGGTTAAGGCTCGTATTAAAAGCTTATTCAGACGCATAACCGCGGTACAGCTTCAGGGAGAGATGACCAGCTATAAAGACATAAAGGTGGATGTGCAGAAACGCTATGTCACCGTTAAGGGTGAACCGGTTCAGCTTACCGCAAAAGAATTTGATATACTGTATTTGCTGATGTCGCATCCGGGGGTTGTGTATAAACGCGAAGAGCTGCTTTCTACAATATGGAATAATGAATTTGCCGGAGATGCCCGCACGGTAGATGTTCACATAAGAAGATTGAGAAAAAAACTTGAAGAAAATCCGGACGAACCGGAGTATATTTTCACAAGATGGGGAGTAGGTTATTTCTTTGCCGAAAAATAAAGCACTAAAAAACAACAATGCCGGTTTTCCCGATGCTGCAAAACGAAAAGGTTTCTTTTCCAGCCTCTATATAAAGCTTATTGCTTCGGTGCTGGCCGTTCTTGTGGTTGCGCTTGTGGTTATAAATATCATAATTATAAGCACTATCGGCAACAGCATGATATATCAAAGGAAAAAGACGGATAAGAAGACGGTCATCGAAGCTGCAGGAGAAGTAGGGATATATTTTTCGCGCGGTGACTGGCGTTCTCTGCAGGAGTATTGCAGGCAATACGGCACTGATAACGATTGCCGTGTTATGGTTTTTGATACCGACGGCAATGTAGCGGCGGACAGCTATTCCGAGTTTGGCGGACTGAAGTTGAATATCAAAGAAATTCAGGATTGTCTGCAGGTGGGTATGAGCACTTCAAGCGGAATGTATCAGCTTGGTGCGGATAACAGAAGCAATCCCGCGCTAAATGCCGCACAAACACAGCAGTGGGTAATATACAGCGCATCCGAAATTGAATATGAAGATGAATTATTGGGCGCCATTCTTATAATTGCATCGGTTCAGGAATTAGTGGATGAAATTGATGAGCTTTCCTTAAAAATTGTTCTTATAAGTGTAGGTGTCGGAATTGCGGTAAGCCTTGTGCTTATACTGCTTATGCGGAAATACTTTGCACCTCTTAAAAGCGTTACGGGCGCAATAGCCGATATGGCAAAGGGAAATTTTAAGGTCAGGGCAGAAACGGGCAGGGGGAACGATGAGCTTTCGGAGCTCGCGGTGGCATTTAATGCCATGTGTGCCAAAATGGAAACATTGGAGGAATCCAGAAATAAATTTGTTTCCGATGCATCGCACGAAATGAAAACCCCGCTTGCAACAATGAAGATATTAGTGGATTCCCTCATCAATCAACCGGAATTGGATCCTGCAATAACAAAGGAATTTATGGGAGATATAAGCCACGAAATCGACCGGCTTACATATTTGATAAACGATCTCTTGGCGCTTGTCAGAATGGATAAGCCGCCCAAGGAGCCGGACGAGGTGCCCATACAGATAACCGATCTTATTGATAAGGTGCGTCATAAGCTGCAGCCCCTTGCGGCGATGAAGGGGATAATAATCTCATACATCACAGACGGCGATTTTACCGTGGTCGGAGATGCAATGAAGCTTCAGCAGGCATTTTCAAATCTTTTGGATAATGCAATAAAGTATTCGCCCGAAGACACTACAATTACGGTGTCTGTCGGCAGAGATGCGAAAAATGCTATTATTACAGTAGAGGATCAGGGAATAGGCATAGCTCCGGAAGAACAAAAGAAAATATTTGAACGCTTTTACCGAGTTGATAAGGCGCGTTCACGCGAAACCGGCGGAACGGGGCTGGGGCTGTCCATTGTTGACAGCATAGTCAGGCAGCATAACGGCACTATAAGCGTAAAGAGCCGGCTGGGCGAAGGTTCGGTGTTTACGGTAACACTGCCGCTGCAGACCGTAAAAAACCCGAATAGTAATTAAAAAGGAGTAAACTACGGATGAGTAAAAGCATCGGATATCTTAAATTGCTCAGTATAGCATTTTTAGCTGTGTTTTTTCTCTGCGGCTGTACAAAACTTTATGTAAACAACAGCTATAATGAGAAATATGATACCGTTCAACTGCATCCTCAGGCCACTGAAAAAAGCACAACCATCACTTTGTATTACGGGATAAACGGCGAGGATTATATTGTTCCGGTTACAAAGGAGGTTGTGTATAGTGATGCTCTGCCGAATGATTTTTTTGCGGTACGGGAACTGATCAAAAGCGAAACGGAAGCAGGCTTGATCAATTATATAAATCCAAACACGGAAGTTGTCACATTGGGCATTTCAAACGATACGGTAAGTGTTTGCCTGAGCGAGGACATACTTATGGTGCCGGCGACGGAGGACGGCAACTGGCAAATGGACGAGTCGAAGGTCAAGGAAGTGATGCGACAGCGGAAAATGGCGGTATATTGCATTGTAAATACACTTACCGAGTTTGCGCCGTATACTCGGGTGCAGATATACATTGATCAAAAAAATAATAACAGCGATGAAATGCGTGTAAGCCGCGGCACGCTCGGATTTGTAGGGGATGGTCTTGAAATGCAAACATTAGAGGCACTGCCAAGAGACAATTCCTGTGTGCTTACGCCGGCAAATACGGTTAAGCTGGCGCTTAACTATTTGGGTGCAAATCAGGCGGAGAGCTTTTTTGCGCAGTTAGAGCAGGTAAGCGCGGGAATGAACGCGCAGGAGTTTTCAACAAAGTTTTCGGTACAGAAAATGATGCTCGGCGATTATTATGTCCATGATAATTATACCGTATCCGGAGACGGTTCGGCCGTTGTAATGATTGATTATGCTATAAGAATGGGCAGCGTCATATCTGAGTATGAGTCAATACCTGTAAGATTAAGACTGTCAGGATGCCGTTATTATATAGACGGCAGCTTTGCAAATACTGTTTTACGCGGTTAAAGGGAATAATACAAAACGAATTTAATCAGCCTTAAGACAGATATTACACATAAACGGGAGGAAAAAGTGAGAAAAATAATACCTTTGCTTTGTATATTTCTGCTTGCTTTTTCAGCCTGTATGCCTGAAAGCAGCATTGAGCACCAATCCGGCTTTACGGCGCATTATTATAATTTTTCGCCTAAAACCTCCTCTGTAAGCGTATCGTATTTTAACTCTGAAGACGGCAAACAATGCATTAAAACGGTGAACTGCATTTTGGACGGTATCGGCGGAGTTGTATCAAAGGTGCTTGAGGTTATATCGGAAGAAACGGGAATAGCTGTCGAGTGTGATAATGCATATATATCCAACAGAATTGCATTTGTATCTCTCGGCTTTGAATTTAACCAATTAAAAGACGGATGCAAGGCGATTATTGCCGCTTCACTCGCGTGTACGCTAAGCAGTACGGCTGCCGCAGACTATCTTGTTTTAAGCAGCGGAGGAACGGCTGTTCGATATTCCGATACGCCGGAGCTGTTTTTTGAGCCAATCCCGGTAAATGGGAATATTACGCCATCTGTTTTGCTTTCAGATGCTAAAGAGGCTGCGCAGCTTCTTAAAGGGGAGGATGATTTTGTTTTTCCCGTTTTGCTGTGGAAGTGGAATGCGTCGGGCGCTGCGGTGCCGGTGGTAAAAAGCATTCCGATGGGAAAAACATACATTCAATCGGTATTTAATGCTGTATGCAATGAAAACCGTGCACTGTTATATGACGAAAAACCGACGCTGAGGCTGTATTACGGTGAACCCGAACTGATTGAAAAAGAAAATATGGCGGTTTTGCGCGTTTTTGATAAAGTGAGAACAGACATCACCGATATTTTTTTGCTTACAATGCGTATGTACATTCCGGATTTTTCTGTAAAGATTGAATACTACGGATATACTGCGGATGCTCATCTGATTGTAAGCAAAACAGAACTTTGTACAGAATTCTCCGACGAAATACGAGGCATTGATCTGGTGTGCTGGTATCCTTCCCCGCGGGGACTGAATATTGAAAAAACAGCAATAAGGGAAAACGGCAATCAATATTCTGCCGCTGCGGCATACTGTGCAAAAAAGGCGCTTAAAGCAAGCGGAATAGAAGCCGCAGACACTCTGCTTATTTATAATGCGTGGAATAACGGCGAAGAAATATGCATAAGCGTAACAGAAGATTTGATAACATATGTACGAACAATGAGTGAACGGGCAGAGCAGATGTTTATTTTTTCACTGGTAAATACAATGTGTATTAATTTTTCAGTACCTTATATCAGATTTCTTTGCGACGGACTTACCGCAGCGTATATAGGAAAATCGGTAAGCACGCTGAAGCCCCTTCATTATACAGAGTTGAGGTTTGAAAAGTAATGGATACTGCAAAGGATGAAAGGGAAAATCGGGAGCCGTCAAAAGAAAAAATCCGGCTGAGGCATCCGCTTTTTAACATACGGTATCCCGTTCTTTTGTCGGCGGCTGGAATTTTCGGGGTGTCTATTGCCGTGTTTGCCGCGCGGGATGTGCGGTGGTTGATAATTCTTCTGATTACTGCTGCGTTTTTTCTTTACAGTATAATATTTCGTTCCTCCAAGCCTGCTGTTGCTGTTTTCGGTATCTGCATGCTGCTTTTTTGCTTTTATGCGGATTCCGTAATTAAAGGAACAGAAAGGGTTTTAACGGATCAGAAAAGCTTTAACGGCAGAGTTGTCAGCTACAGCGACGACGGTGAACGCAGCATGCTGATTGTTCGCAGCAATATTGCCGGTCAAAGCGCTGATATTGCAGTAAATGTAAAAGACGGCGCCGGAAAATTCTTTTATGGCGATGATATTGCCGTCAATGCTGAAATTAAGCCTTTGGAAGAAAAAGAAAACGAGCATTCTTTTGATTCAAGGCTGTATAATCTCAGCAGAAAGGTATCATATACGGCATATGCAAGCTATTCCGATGTAGTATTATCAGGAAATTCTCCGGATATACTTACGCCTGTTTGGAAGGCTAAAAAGAGCATAAACAGCTTGCTTGTTTCGGTTTTGCCAAGGCAGGATGCCGGAATTATTTCCGCTATGATGCTGGGAACCGATGAATATATGGAGGAGGAAAACCGTCAGGAGTTCAGAACGGTGGGGGTTGCCCATATTTTCAGTGTATCCGGCCTGCATGTGGGAATAATTGTGGCGGCGGTTACCCGTTTTCTTTTGGCGCTCAGCGTTAACCGCAAAATGCGTTTTGCGGTAACGGCGGTATTTGTCGGGTTTTATTGTGCATTAACAGCGTTTACACCATCCATTGTCAGAGCTTCGGTAATGAGCCTTGCTTTGCTTTTCGGTGGTATGCATAAAAGAAAATATGATCAGCTTTCGGCGCTGGGATGCGGAGCATTGCTGATAATGTCGGTCAATCCGTTCAGTATTTTTTCTGTCGGCTTTCAGCTTTCATTTTTGGCATGTCTGGGGATAGTGTGTTTCGCACAAATATTTGAACTTCCAAAGAGAAAATTTGTCAGAAGCGTCCTTTCCGGGCTTATGGTTACACTTTCGGCTCAGTTCGCCTCTTTTCCGGTGATGGTAAACTCATACGGAAACATTTCGCTTATTGCGCCGGTTGCAAACCTGATCATTGTTCCAATAGCAAGCTGTGCGCTTGTTATTGCGCTGCCTGTTTGCATTCTGTGCCTTCTTATTCCGCAGCTGGGGTTTTTGCTTTGGATTCCGGGCGGTATATGCAGGCTGATGTCATATATAACACATATGTTTTCGGCCATTCCGGGTGCTGCGGCGGTGATACCGACGCTTCCGGCAATACTCGTTGCGGGGTACTATCTGCTGTTTTTTGCATTATCGCGCTTTTATGCAGTACATAAACCGGCCAGACTTATTTCCTGTTTGTCCATAGTGGTGCTTACACTTGTTCTTACCGTGCCGTCCGCCGTATCCGAAAGAAATATAATGAAAATGGCGGTGCTTTCCGTAGGCGACGGCGACTGTACGGTTTTGACTCTTAACGGTAAATGCCTTATAATTGATACGGGATCCGGAGCATATGGACAGGAGGATATGAGCGATAGGGGTTATCGTGAGCTTTCGGCATATTTGTCCGGAGAGGGGATAACAACTGCGGATGTTCTGCTTACACACGGTGACTCGGATCATTCGGGCGGACTTATCCGGCTGCTTGAAAAGGACGAGATTACTTTCGGGCATATTTATTGCAATTATTCCACTATTAAAAATGCATATCTGAAAAATGCAATTTCTGCATGGGGTATTCCGACGGAGCTGAACGCACACGACCGTATCTGTTTCGGTGATGCGGTTATCACCGTATTGTATCCGCCGCCTCAAAGTGAATACCGACGCAATCTGTCGCTTGCCTTCAGGGTGGAAAGGGGCAATTTCGGTGCGCTCTTCTGCGGCGATAACCAAACTCAGGACGGAGATGAAATTGCCGATATAATCAAGACAAATGATATGAATTTTGATATTATGTTTTTACCGCATCACGGAAGCGTCAACACCGCGTCCTCAAAACTGATAGAAGCGGCAAATGCAGATGTGCTTATCAAAAGCACCGGTAAGGCGGGAAGCGAAGACGGCGCAATTTCCACTGCGGAACGCGGACAAATTAATATATTCATCGACCAAAATGGTGCTTATTACATCAGGGGGTATAGAAATGAAAAGAGATGAGCTGCTTGCGCAAATAAAAAGCGGTACAATTAAGGATATATATCTGTTTTACGGACAGGAAACATATCTGATGCAGGCTGCGCTTGAAGAAATAAAAAAAGTACTGGAAGAGCAAAGCAGGGCTGCCGGAGGTGATCTTGATTACATAAATGCGGACGGCAGAGAGATAAACGGCGAGCAAATTACGGAGTTCTGTACAACGGCTTCCTTTGTTTCACCGCGCAAATTGATTGCAGTGGAGGACTATCCGCCGCTTATAGGCAAAGACGCACAGGCAGAGCCGTGCTTGCTTGAATATATTGATAATCCCGCAGATGCAGTACTTGTGTTTTATTGTACTCAGGATGTGGTAAAGACTTCTCCGCTTTTCAAAAAGCTTGTAAAACAAGGGGAGAATGTGGAATTTTTGACTCCGAGCGAGGTCGAACTGGAAAAATTTATCCGCAGTGAATTAAAAAAATACGGCCGGAGCATAGATGCTGACGCCTTACGCTTTTTAATATCCTATACCGATACCGGGCTGTGTATGCTGGTGCCGGAGTTAAATAAGCTTGCTCTTAGCAGCGACGGAGTAATAGACCGTAAGGCCGTAGAGGAAACCGTCACACCTGCGCGTGATTATAAAATATATCGGCTGACCGATTTTGTTTTTGAAAAGAAAAAAAGTGATGCCGCGGCACTTTCGGACATGCTGATATCTCAACGCGAGGAGCCGATATATATTCTGGCTATTCTTTCAAAAACCGTGCGTAATTGTTTGATATATAAAAGCATGAAAAAGAACGGGAGCACAGACAGTGAAATTTGCGCCGCAATAGGAGTTAAGGATTTTGCTTTGCGGCGTATTGCCGGATATTGCAGATGCTATCCTTTGTCCGTCTTTACAAAATGCTCGGATGTTCTGCTTGCGGCAGATGAAAAAATGAAAGCCTCTGCGCTTGTGGCAGAGGACATATTCACCTACACGGTGAGCGCAATTATTGAAATTCTGGAAACCGCAGATAAGAAGTAAAAACACACCCGATAACTGCGGGGTAAAGATTTTAATATGCAAATATTCAAACGGCTCAGGAGTCTTTTTTGACGGCTTCCGAACTGTTGCTGTCAGAGGCTGCGCCGCTGTTCTCGGAAAGTGCCGAAGGAAGCTTGCGTATGCGGTATCCGTCAACAGAACGGTTAAAATCAAACACTATTGACATTGAAGAAACAGCGATGATTATACCAGCAATTATGTCAAAGAGGGTGTTGAACAGATTGAGCGGCTCTGTATATGTTGCCATAAAGTCGAGTTTCTTGCCTATGTGTGCGGCGTATACGGCATCAGCGGCAAAATTAAAGGAGGCTGCAAGAACCAAAAATATTGCGGCGAAGATAAGCTTGTCTGCTTTGGTAAGCGATTTGTTGAACATATTAAACCCCAAAGCCGCAAATAAACCCATAGTTATGCCGCCCAATGCCGGCATAATTCCGAGATATGCATACAGTATATAAAACGCAGCGCCGAAAACGCCGAAGGCTGTTCCTACGATAAAGCCGCGTATACGGCAGGATGGTGAGCTTTTCTTTTGGACGGTGTTTTCCGCAAGCAGAAGATTGGCACACTCCTTATGAAGGGGAACATAATAACCGTTTAGATTATATTTGCTGTCGGTGTCTTTTTTGCATAATACGCAAAGCTCCGTCGGGATGCTTTTATCACAAAGAAAGGCTCCGATGCGGTCTAAAACCTGAGTGATTTTTTCAGGATCGCTATCCGAAGGGGTGATATATAAAGCAGGAGCGGTGTATTCGCAAGGAAAGGGGCATTGCTCCGTTATTTCATTAAGAGTTTCAATGCTTTCGGTAAGAGAGGGCAGTTCAACACTGATAACAACGCTTCCGTTGCGTATCTGTGCCGTTGCGCAATATCCGGCAAGCGAAAAAAATACCCTGTCAGAAACCATTACGCCGCGGTAATGATCGGCGAGAAACCGAATAATCTCATTTTTCATCAGCACACCTCAAAAGCATTGCCCGCAAACATTTACAGGCAAAAGGTTCAATACACATTATAATGCAATAATAAAGAAATAGCAACAGTGAAAACCGTAAACAGACTGTGATGCTTCAATGTTTATGCAAAAACGCTTGGGTTTATTATGCAGCGAGACGTATTAAAGCCCGAAAAAATGAAAAACGGAAAGCATAACGGTCATACCGTTTAACTTTCCGTAAAACATCGGACCGATAAATCAAAATCATGTGATCGCCGGTCTCTGCATTACATTGCAGCCTTGGACAGTTCCGCCTTTTTGCGGTTTGCCGCATTCTTATGCATGATGCCCTTGGCAGCTGCTTTATCTACTGCGCTGATAACGCCGGGAAGCATGGAAGCAGCCAGCTCCTTATTGCCCTCGGCAACGGCGGCGTTGAACTTCTTAACGGTAGTTTTCAAAGCGGATTTGATGCTGCGGTTGCGAAGATTTTTCTTGTCATTTACCAGAATTCTCTTCTTTGCGGATTTGATATTGGCCATGAATTCACCCCCTTGTGCAGGCTAATTACGAATTATTAACTATTGAATAATACCACATATGCGGAAAATGTGCAACACTTTTTTTATATGTGTAATTAAATTGCGCATAAATTGCGCAATTTTCGGCCAAATAATCTCCAAAATGAGTAAAAATTGTGCTTGGGAGCATAATAAATATCGTTCAGATATGCAAATCAATGGGAAAATATCGGCATTTGATGCGTAAGGCGTGCGCGGAAATAAATTATATGTGAGAGTGTTAAGCATGACAACTTCAATTTTAAAAAATACAAAAACAATTTATACGGACCTTGCAAATGAAGCATTCAGCAGAGAAAATTCCGCTGATATGCTGCCGGGAGTGACAAGAAAGGTGTTGGAGATAAAGTCGGTGCCGCAGAATATCAGGGTTGAAATAATCGAAATCAGTGATGCCGCAAGCGGAGAAAAGCTGGGGAAGGGCTGCGGACGGTATGTTTCAATACGCTCGGAGTATGCGCTTAACAGAGACAAGGCGCATCACAGACAGCTTTCGGCAGTGCTTTGCCAAAGAATAAAGGAGCTGCTGCCGGAAAAACGACGGCTTACAATGGTGGTGGGGTTAGGAAATCGCGCAATGACGCCGGACGCATTGGGGCCGAGAACTGCAGACAGAATAATGGTAACGCGGCATTTTAAGCAGCTTTTTCCCGGCATGACGGATAAAAGACTTTCCGCGGTGTGTGCGTTTCAGCCATCTGTGCTGGGTACTACCGGCATAGAAAGCGCAGACACCGTAAGCGCCATGTGTGATAAGGTGCACCCGGATTGCGTAATTGCAGTGGATTCCTTGGCTGCGGCTGAACCGCAGCGCATAAATGATACAATCCAGTTAAGTGATGCCGGTATTGCGCCCGGAGCGGGGGTGGGCAATCGAAGACGGGGCATAGACAGCAGATTCTTGGGCGTACCTGTTTTGGCAATCGGCATACCGGTTGTTGTCAGGCTGCCGCTGCAAAAACAGGATGGAGAGGAGGAAATGATTGTTACTGCCAAGAATATAGATGCAATAATCAATGACTGCTCGGCAATTATTGCCGGCGGCATAAATCTTGCCTTGCACGACGGAGTTACCGAAGAAGAAATTGCGGATTTTATGTACTGAACCGGCTGCCTGGCATAAAATCCGGCAGCGAAACATCGGCGCACTGCAGCTGCGTAAGACGGTGTTAACACGAAACCCTGTTAAACGCTATATTGCTGTTTTATTGCATTGCGTATTCGGAAAACGCACATGCTTATATAAAAGCGTTTATATTGACATATACGGGAATTTAACTATAATAAAGTATGTATGCACATTGTATGTGAATTGTTGTTTTGTAATGTGCCGGCATTATCGGTTTTGCTTTTATAAGGCAATAATTTGCATACATAAGAAGCAAAAAACATTATAATATGATTGCAAAACAAATAATTACAGCGGTGGATTTATGAAAAAAATTGGCTTTTTTGATTCCGGATTGGGCGGGATCAGCGTTTTGAGAGAAGCGGTAAAGGAAATGCCGGAGGAAAGCTATATCTATTACGGCGACTCGGCTAATGCTCCGTACGGCAGCAGAAGTCATGATGAAATATATGCTCTGACAATGCAGGGCATAAGATATTTGCAGAGCCAGGATATAAAGGCGTTGGTTATTGCCTGCAATACAGCTACCAGTGTGGCTGTGGAGCAGCTGAGATGTGATCTGAAAATACCTGTTATAAGTATGGAACCGGCAGTTAAGCCTGCGCTTGAAAACACGAACGGCAAAGTGCTGGTGCTTGCCACTCCCGCAACATTGGAGCAGGAAAGGTACAAGAGGCTCGTTGAGGGGCTTTGCGGAAGCGAAAGAGTGATAAATTGTCCCTGTGACCGCCTTGCCGGATTGATTGAAAAGCATATCTATGATGATAAAGAGGAAATTGATACATATTTGGATCGGCTGCTTACTCCTTATGCAGGCAGGGTTGACGCAGCGGTGCTTGGATGCACGCATTATGTATTTATAAAAGACAGAATTGCAAGCCGGCTTCCAGGAGCACGGCTGTTTGACGGTAATCACGGTACGGTTATGCATTTGCGCAGTGTGCTTACGGAAAACGGGTACAAGGAGCCGGCGGGCGGACGCGGCTGCGTTGTGCTTAATTCATCAAGCGATGATCAGTATACGCTTAAATGCTATTCGGCGCTGCTTAATTATCGCGATATATAATTTATCATTTCAAAAATACAGCTTTAATACATGCATGCGCATTGCTTTGTCCGCCTGTCTTAAACGGCGCTGCAGGGCATAGTATTGCTGCATAAAGCAAAAAACGAAAGGGTTCTTAATGGTGGAATTATTGGCCCCGGCCGGCAGCCCGAAGGCGCTGCAAATGGCGGTGCGCTGCGGCGCGGATGCAGTATATCTCGGCGGACCTGCTTTTAATGCAAGGGCATCGGCCGCGAATTTTACAATGGAACAATTGGGCGAGGCCTTTGATTATTGCCATATACATAATGTTAAAGCATATGTAACACTAAACACGCTGCTTAAGAACAGCGAATTGCTGCCGGCGTTTGATGCTGCGTGCGATATGCTGCATATGGGGGCTGATGCGTTCATAGTACAGGATCTTGGCCTGATCAGAATGCTGAAAAAGCATACAAATGCCGAGCTTCATGCAAGCACGCAGATGAGTATACATAATGCATGCGGCGTACTGGCTGCGCAAAAACTGGGCTGCAGCAGAGTGGTGCTGGCTCGGGAAACGCCGCTTGATGATATTAAGAAAATAAAAATAGAAACCGGTGCGGAAATAGAAATATTTATTCACGGTGCGCTGTGCATAGGCTTTTCAGGGCAGTGTCTGATGTCATCGATGCTGGGCGGAAGAAGCGGAAACCGCGGCTGCTGCGCACAGGCATGCAGATTGCCGTATGCTTTGACCGGTAAAGGAAAAACGGTTGATTCGGGATACCTGCTTTCTGCTAAGGATCTTTGCTGCGCTGATTATATACGCGATATTATCTCCTGCGGCGCGGACAGCCTGAAAATAGAAGGCAGACTCAAACGGCCGGAATATGTAGGGGTAGTTACTCGTTGTTACAGAGAATTGATTGATGCCGTTCAAAACGGTGACAATCCGGATGTGCGGGATATAAAAAGGCAGCTCAGCGCAATTTTTAACAGGGGCGGGTTTACAAAAGGGTATTATTTGTGTAAGAATGATATCGTTTTTCCGCTTCAGCCCAATAACACGGGCTGCCCGATAGGAAAAGTGATAAGCCGCGACGGAAGAAAAATTCATGCCGATATTCCGATTTGCAGAGGGGACGGCGTTGAATTGCGCGCAAACGGCATATCCGTCGGCGGCGGAACCGTATATGAAATATATGATGCAAACGGAAAAGCGGAAACCGCCGTGGGGGATGTGCACATTAACAGTTTGGGAAACAACTGTGCGCAGGCGGAGATTTTCCGTACTACCGATGCGGCTCTTATAAAAGATATTACGGCTTTTACATCAAAAGAACGCGGTATAATTCCTTTGGAGATAGTACTTCGGCAAACTGCGGATGCACTTGAGCTTACCGTAAGTGATACTGCTGCATCGTCTTCGGTTTTCAGAGAGTATACCTTTCAGGAAGGAAGAACGGGCGGTGATGATGTCCGTGCGGCGCTTTCAAAGCTTGGGGGCACGCCGTATAAAGCGGGAGGGATCATACTGGATATAAAAGAAAACGGATATCTGCCGCAGGCGTTGCTTAACGGAATGAGGCGCGAGGCGATAGAAAGGCTGAATAATTGCAAAATTGAACGGGCAAGGCGGCGCGCCGGTATTATTAACAGAGAAAAAGCGAAAAAGGATATTGCTTTAGAAACGGCGGAAATCAATTGTGTTAAGGGCTTTTCCGTGGGAGAAAAAAGCTGTTTTGCCTATGACACACAAATGCTGGACGCGCTCCTTGACAAAGCAGAGCTTTCAAGAATATATTTCAAGCCGTATGACTATAATAAAACAGCAAAAGAAGTTCGAAAAAACAAAAGAATCCCTGTTTTTTTCGTTCCTTTTGATATCTTTTTTTCAAATGATGAAGCTCTTTTCAAACAGGCGGAAAGCTATGACGGAATATATGCCGAGAACCTCGGCGCAATTGAGCTGGCGGCCAAGCTGAAAAAGGCGTGTATTGCGGGCGCAGGGCTGAATGTTTTGAATTCTCTTGCGGCTAAGCAGCTTTTTGAGGTGTTTGGCTGCATAAGGGTTACGGCTTCTCCGGAGGCGGACGGCCGTCTTCTTGCTCAAATATGCCGCAGCGAGGGTGTAGAGATCATTGCAGCCGGAAGACTGCCGCTGATGAAGCTTGTGTACTGCCCGCGCCGAGCGTGCATGGGTTGCGGAAAATGCGATGGAGAATTCGGTCTTCAGGGCCGCAACGGGCTGTGGCTTGAGGATAAAGTGTTCAAGCTTTCCGAGTGCAGACATATTATTCTGGACGGAAGAAGCTTGGATATAACAGACGAGCTTCGGAATATAAATGCCGCAATATGCGACTTGAATAATACGGAAAGCCGTGTTTTTCCCGTTACAAAAGGGCATTTTGAACTTGGTGTATAGTCGATGCGATGGTCGATGCGTATAAATGACCGTTGATGTTTTATTAATGCAATAACGCCTTTAACCCGGCGCCTGATCGGTTGAGGCTTTTGATTTAACATCTGACTAAAGACGGCATTTGAGCAGCGACAGCAATATAAGGATGGGATAACCTATGAATGAACGAACACTGCATACTCTTGAGTATGATAAAATCAAACAGATGCTTGTACATAAATGCCTGTCGCAGGGCGGCAGGGAGCTGGCAGATAATTTGCAGCCCGTGATTGAATATGATACGGCGGAAATGCTGCTGGAACAAACGGCGGAAGCAGAGGCTGTATTGCTCAGAACCGGCAGCAGCCCGGTGCCGGAATTTGCGGAAATTATACCGTCTGTCCGAAGAGCAGAGCTTGGGGCGGTTTTGTCAATGCCGGAGCTGCTTGGCATAGCTGATTTTCTGCGTGGGGCACGCAAACTGAAAAAGGCTCTTGAACACGAAGAAAGCAAGCAGAGCGTACTTGATGCCGTGGTCTTTGCCATTACGGCAAGAAGAGATGTTGAGGAGGAAATATTTCGCTGTATTGCCGCGCCCGATGAGATGGATGATTCTGCAAGTGCGGCCCTGTCGGAGATCAGAAGGGAAATGCGCCGTGCAAATGAAAAAATCAGAGATCGCCTGAATGGGTATATACGCAATCCTGAGTCTGCAAAGCTGCTGCAGGAGCCGATAGTTACCATCAGGGGCGACCGCTATGTATTGCCTGTGCGCTGTGAAAACAAAGGGGCAGTGCCCGGAATCGTGCATGATCAGTCGTCAAGCGGCGCCACTTTGTTTATCGAGCCGCTGGCAGTGGTGGAGTTGAATAATGAGATAAGGATACTTGCCGGCAGAGAGGCGGAGGAGATACAGCGTATTCTGTCGGTATTATCCGCGATGGTGTCGCAGGCGGCGGATTGTATTGCGGCAAGTTATGAAGCTGCATGCAAGCTGGATTTTATATTTGCAAAAGCTAAGCTGAGCCGCGAAATGAATGCAATAAAGCCCAAACTTAATACCTGCGGCTATATAAACATAAAAAACGGACGGCATCCGCTTATAAAAAAGGACAAGGTTGTCCCGATAAGCGTGTGGCTGGGGCGTGATTTTACCGTATTGCTTATAACGGGCCCGAATACCGGCGGCAAAACGGTAACCCTTAAAACAATAGGGCTTTTTCAGCTTATGGCGCAGTCTGGGCTTCAGGTTCCGTGCGACTGCGGCAGCGAGCTTACGGTGTTTAATGCCGTTTATGCCGATATAGGCGATGAACAAAGCATTGAGCAGTCGCTGTCTACTTTTTCTTCGCATATGACAAATATAGCCGACATTATGCGAAAATGCGACGGAAAATCGTTGGTGCTTTTTGATGAGCTGGGAGCAGGAACCGATCCTAACGAGGGAGCGTCTCTTGCAATGGCCATTTTGGAACGGCTTATACAGTACGGCACAAGAACCGTTGCCACTACTCATTACAGTGAGCTTAAGGCGTACTCGCTTACAACTGCCGGCATAGAGAATGCATCGGTTGAGTTTGATGCCTCAACGCTCAGGCCCACCTATAAATTGTCGGTGGGAGTGCCGGGGGCAAGCAATGCTTTTCTTATATCGCGCAGGCTGGGGCTTGATGAAGGTATCATTGTGCGTGCCGGCGAGCTTATGGACGGAGAACAGATACGCTTTGAATCCGTGCTGCAAAAGGCGGAGCAGCATAAGCGCATGGCACAGCAGGAAAATGAAAAGGCGCTTAAATTGCGTATGGATACGGAAAAAATACGCATGGATACACAGCGCCTTCAGGAGGAACTGCGTGCCCAGCAGGATGCAATTATTGCAAAAGCGCGTGTTCAGGCGAAAAAAATCCTGGAAAATGCCGATTTGAAAGCGCAGGAATATATTGACGAGCTTAAAGCGCTTAAGGATAACTGCAGCGATGAAGCACTTATACGAATGCAGACGCTGCGTAAGGGCATGAAATCGGAATTGCTTGAAAAACAGAGCATAAAAACGGATAAAGACCTGAAAAGCCTTGATCCCTCCGTTATAAAGCCCGGAATGACGGTATATGTGCGTTCACTTGCCCAAAATGCAGAGGTATGCTCTGTACCGAATGCAAAGGGAGAGGTAAAAATACAGGCAGGTGTTATCCGAATGGATGTTAAGGTGAGCGATATAACCGTTGCACCGCAGCAGGAAAAAAAGAAAAAAAGCAAAACCGGAATAAGCCGTGATGCCGCTGCCGTGCCTATGAGCCTTGATGTACGCGGAAAAACGGTGGAAGAAGCGCTGCTTGATATTGACAGATATCTGGAAGAGGCTGCATACGCGGGGTTCAGCGAGGTAACGGTTATCCACGGCAAAGGTACCGGAGCCCTGCGCGCAGGCTTGCGTCGTGAACTGAAAGGTCATCCGAGAATTAAAAGCATGCGTGACGGCAGATACGGTGAAGGGGAAAACGGCGTTACCGTAATAGAACTGAAATAGTATTTAACCGGCAAGGCCGCTTGCTGTTGTGAATAGAATCCGTATTTTTTCAGAAAAATTGAAATATATTCACATTTTATTCATTCCGTCTGCGGTGCAAATATAGTATAATAATATCAACAAAGTTTTGGTGGGATTTTTCATTTTTACGAAAGCTGAGGTTAACGGCCATATGAAAACGCGCATTTTGGTTATTGATGATGATGTACATATCAGCGAATTGCTGAAGCTCTACCTTGAAAAGGAAGATTATGAGGTGGAGGTTGCTCATGACGGCGGTGAAGGGCTGGAAAAATTCAAGAGCTTCGAGCCTAAGCTTGTACTATTGGATATCATGCTTCCGGTAATGGACGGCTGGCAGGTTTGCAGAGAGATAAGACGGATTAATAATACGCCTATCATTATGCTCACCGCCAAAGGCGAGACATTTGATAAAGTGCTCGGCTTGGAGTTGGGGGCAGATGACTATATAGTTAAGCCCTTTGAACCCAAAGAGCTTATTGCAAGGGTCAAGGCAATTTTGCGCCGTACAAATGTGAACGAGGATACGGTAAAACAATACAGCTATAATAATCTCACGGTAAATATTTCTGATTATACAGTGGTTTATTACGGTAAAGAGCTTGATATGCCGCCTAAGGAAATAGAATTGCTGTTTTTCCTTGCATCACATCCAAATAAAGTATTTACAAGAGAACAGCTGCTTGAGCAGGTATGGGGCTTTGAATATTTCGGAGATTCGCGCACCGTTGATGTGCACATTAAGCGCATCCGTGAAAAGATGCCGGTTTCCGAAGGCTGGAGCATAAAAACGGTTTGGGGCATCGGATATAAATTCGAGGTCAAGGATCAAAATTCGTAAAGAGTGTGTTTTGTAAAAATACTGCATTATTTATTCTGGAGTCGTGAATTATGCTGGCAAAACTGAAAAGCTCCGTGCTGGCCAAACTTATAGCCATATATATAATTATTGCCTTCCTGCTTGTCGGTGTATTGGGGCTTACCATTACCGGCGCATGCAAACAGGAGCTGCTGAAAATACGCTTTCGCCAGCTGAACGAAAAAGCGGTTTCCGTAGGTCAGATGCTTATGCAGACCGGAATTTCGGAACAGCAGCTGCTGTATTCCGGCGTTTTACAAAGCATAGCACAGGAACATGATGCTGTATTGCAGATAGCCCACAGTGACGGCTGTATATTTGCGGAGTATGACGGACGCGCGGCCGGCGCTATGAAAAACGGCAAATATATTGATACTGCGGCAATGAAAGCGGTAACTGCGGGCAAGGTATATTCCCGTATGGATTACCGCAACGAAAACGGTGAGTCTACATCCACCGTAACAGTGGGTATTACCTCCATAGAAGGAGAGCTTAAGTATATAGTGGCTATTCATGCAAGCGATGCCAGCGTTGATAACGCATATCTTCGCATACTGGGTAAATTTTGGATACCGTGCGTTGTGATTGTCGGTCTCTGCATTGTACTTATTCTGCTGCTGAATTACAGCATTACAACGCCGCTTGTTGAGATGAATTCCGTAGCTAAGGAAATAAGCCGCGGAAATTACAGTAAGCATGTGCTGGTAACAAGCTCTGATGAAGTGGGGCAATTGGCGCAGAGCTTCAATGCCATGGCGGACGAGCTGGAAAAAACCGATACAATGCGCAAGGATTTTATTGCAAATATAAGCCATGAGCTTCGAACTCCGCTTACAAGCATAAACGGTTTTGTGCAAGGTATACTGGACGGTACAATTCCTGCTTCTGAGCAGCGGCGTTATCTTGAGATTGTACTGGCGGAATCGCAGCGTCTCAGTCGACTCACGAGAGAAATGCTGGATCTGTCAAGGATTGAATCCGGCAAGTATAAGATCAGTAAAGCCGTGTTTGATATAAATGAATTGCTCAGGCGTGTCATAATTACGCTGGGAGATAAGCTGGAAGAAAAAGAAATCGATTTTGTCGCCGATTTCAAAGAGGAAAGAATTTGCGTCGCAGCAGATGCGGGCTGTATCGAGCAGGTCTGCGTAAATCTAATGGATAACGCCATAAAGTTTACGGATAAAGGAAAGAATATTACCGTTACCAGCGAAATTGTCGGAGGAAAAGCGCGCATAACCATTGCGGACGAAGGAAAGGGAATAAGCAAAGAGGATTTGGCTCATATATGGGACAGATTTTATACAGAGAATAAATCGCGCAGCGGCAACAGCGGAATGGGACTTGGTCTTTCCATAGTAAAACGATTACTGGCCGAACATGGCGAGGATATAAATGTTGAATCGGAACCTGGCAAAGGAACGGCGTTTTCATTTGAACTTGAACTTGCACCAAAAGGCTCCGGCGCCATGAAACTGTAAAAACAAGTTGATATCATATTTATCATATAAATGCTCTACATATGCATGGAGGTATTATGGAAAACTATAATGATTATAACAACGGATTTGATGGTAAAAAGCACCGTGGCAAAGGAATGAGAAGCGGCGTTGTGGCGTTGATAGTAATTATCGCCATTGTTGTGGGAACGGTAGGCGGTGCGGCGCTGATATACTATTATACAGGCGGCAGTCAGAATCATCCGATTGAAGGAACAAAGGTGCCGGCGCCGTCGGACGGTGTCACGGTTATTCCGGGGCAGTCCGACAAGCCCAATGTAACCATAAATCCTTCTTTTGATCCCAATGTAACGGCGCTTCCGGAGATTACGCCGCCCACCATTGACGGCACAGAGCCGATAGCGGATATATACGAAAAAATGAAGGATACAGTGGTTTTTGTCAGCAATTATTCTGATGAATCCACTCTTTCTTCAACGGGATCCGGTGTTTTTATCAGCAGCGACGGCTATATAGTAACAAACTATCATGTTATAGAAAATGCCGTTAAAGTTACGGTCAGGCTGTATGGCAGCGATGAAGAACACCGTACAACGGTAGTTGGCGGTGATAAGCGAACCGATTTAGCAGTGCTGAAGCTGGGCGGCGGCACATATCATGCGGCGGCGCTTGGCAGCAGCGCGTCCCTCAGAGTGGGACAGTATGTGGTTGCAATAGGCAATCCGCTCGGTTACGAATATGCAGATTCGTTAACGCACGGAGTTATAAGCGGACTTAACCGTGCAGTCGACGAGAAGGGAATACGCCAAAGACTCCTGCAGACGGATTGCCCGATAAACCCCGGCAACAGCGGCGGACCTTTGTTCAATATGAAGGGCGAGGTTATAGGCATAACCAGCTTAAAAGAAGTCTACACGACAGGCGAAGAAGGGCAGATACCGGTTGATAATATAGGTTTTGCCATTCCGTCCGATACAGTTAAAAGTATTGCATTGACGCTTATTTCAAAAGGAAAAATCGAACGCGGCGCATTGGGAATAACGGCCCAGACAAATATTCAAAACAATGTCGAAGATGGCGTAAAGGTGGTTGAGGTAACTGCCGGAAGTCCGGCAGCCAAGGCAGGCTTGAAAAAGGGTGATATTATCCGCGCCATTGATGGGGTAGAGGTTAAAAAAATGGAGGATCTCTCCGAACAGCTTTCTTATAAAAGCGTGGGGCAGACCGTAACAATCAGGTTTGATCGCGGTACCAAGGAAATGACCGTTAATGTAACCCTTACCGTGCTTAATGAATAATTTTCACACGCTGCATTTTTATTAAGGTTAAAAAATTTATAGCGGTAGGAACATACTTTCCTGCCGCTATATTTTTATAATGAAACCTAGGCAAAGCAGCGGGGTAAAAAGGCATAAAAAATGAGTGTTCATAACTCAAATCCGCTAAGAACACTCGATATGGTGCGGATGACAGGACTTGAACCTGCATGAAATCGCTCTCACACGGACCTGAACCGTGCGCGTCTGCCAATTCCGCCACATCCGCAAAATATGCCGCAAGACGATATCATCTCACGACTTTATTATTATAGATTAGGGCAGCGGTATTTGTCAAATGAATTTGTTCGGCTTTTGGAAAAACGCATTATTGACCGTCTGCCTGTATGCGGTAAATGAAATTCAGACGCTTTCACCGAATTCTTTCAAAAGCGATGCAAACTCGTCCTGCTTTATTATTCGCACTCCGAGATTTATTGCCTTGCTGAGTTTGCTTCCGGCGTTTTCGCCGGCAATTACCGCAAATGTTTTGGAAGAAACCGAGGAGGAGCATTTGCCGCCGAGCCGTTCGATAGCGGCAGAGGCTGCGCTCCGCTCCATGCCGGCTAATGTTCCTGTCAGAACAAAGGTTTTACCCGAAAAAAAGGTATCGGCCGCTGCAGTCTGCATTTCGGCGGGGGAGACGCCTTGACTGAATAGGTCATCAACCATGGCATTGTTGAAGGAATCCGAAAAAAAGGATACTATGCACTCCGCTACGGTATCGCCTATATCGTCTATGCCGGCAAGCTCTTCTTTAGTTGCTGTGCGAAACCTGTCAAAGCTGCCGAAATGCGAAGCACAATCCTTTGAGGTGCGTTTTCCGACATTTTCTATTCCCAGTGCAAATATGAAGCAATCAAGGCTGCATCGGCGTGAGGCGCCGATAGAAGCTATAAGATTATCCGCTTTCTTTTCCTTCCATCCCTCCAGCGTAAGAAGGTTATCCTTTGTAAGCCTGTAAAGATCGGCAGGGGTGGATATCAAGCCGGCATCTGTCAGTTGTATAATGCTTTTTGAGCTGAAGCCCTCAATGTCCATGGCCTCTTTAGAGGCATAATGGTTGATGCGTGCGATTATTTGCGGTCTGCAGCCCAAACGGTTGGGGCAATACAGCAGCATTCCCTTTTCTATAAGCTTCGTACCGCATGCGGGACAAACTTCAGGGGTTATTATATCCTTTTCGTGCGGATAATCGGAGGCTACGCCCATTATTTCGGGAATTACATCATTTGAACGGCGCACCCATACATCGGCACCTATGCGTACCTTTTTGCGTGCAATGTCGAATTTGTTATTAAGAGTTGCACGCTTTACCGTAGCTCCGCCGATATCTACGGGGGAAAGATGTGCAAGAGGTGTGAGCTTTCCGGTGCGGCCCACTTCCCAGCTTACACTTTCAAGACGGGTTATTACCTGTTCGGCATAAAATTTATATGCAATTGCCCAACGCGGATATTTTTCCGTAAAACCGAGCATGCTTCGGGTTGCAAAATCTTTAATTTTAATAACCGCTCCGTCAATTTGAAAATCCAATTCATCGCGCTTTTTTGCAATGCTTTCGAGTTCGCCTATAAGCGCATCTATACTGGTGAATGTCTTACAGTACGGATTGACGGGAAGGTGTTGGCGGCGTAAAAATTCCAGCATTTCGTCCTGGTTGGCAAAACTGATGCCTCTGCTGTAACCGACATTATATACAAAAACATCCAGTTTTCGTGATGCAGTAACTTTCGGATCGAGATTGCGCAGCGCACCGGCGGCGGCATTGCGCGGATTTTTAAGAGGCTCCTGTGCAGTTGCGTTATATTTATTGAATTCGGAATAACGCATTATACATTCGCCCTGAACTTCAATTGTTCCGGTAAAAGGGATGGTGTGGGGAATGTTGCGTATGGTAAGAGCCTGCGCAAGTATGCCTTCGCCCACAATGCCGTTGCCCCTGGTAGCTGCTTGGGTAAGATTGCCGTTTTCGTAGGTAAGATTTACCGTTAAACCGTCGAATTTGTATTCAAGGGCGAAGACGGGCTTTGGTAATTTTTCCGTTGCGGTGCGATTATACTGCTCCACTGCGTTGTTGACGCGCGCTTCCCAATCAAACAGCTCCTGATATGATTGAGCCTTATTCATGCTCCAAAGCTGTCCCAGATGTGTGTGCGGTGTAAAGCCTTCAAGAGGTTCTCCGCCTATGCGCTTTGTGGGGGAACCGTCAAGCACGGTGCTGGTTTGCTCCTCCAGCTTTTTAAGCTCGGAATAAAGAGAATCCCATTCGTCATCCGAAGCGATGGGGGAATCAAGCACATAATAATGATAGTTCAGCTCGTTGATGCGGTTTATAAGCTGTGTCATTCTTTCAATAGGCGTCATAGATAATCCTCCGTAACCGTTTAAGCTAAAAATGACGGCTGCAATGCAGTGAATAAACTCGGTTAAATCGAATGCGACCCGTTAAGGGCGAGTTTTGCTGCAATATAACGGCATCATATCTTCTCAATGGGAGCAACCGCCGCCGACAGCTCTTTTATGCCTTTGCCTTCAAAGGCTATCTGCAATATCTGATCCGCACCGCTGCCTTTAACGCCTATTATGCGTCCGTGTCCGAAGGTTCGGTGCATCACACATTCGCCTATGCGGAACGAGGCATCCGAAGAATGTGCAGGCTGAGCGGCAGAAGTAAAGGAAGCAGAAAATCCGACACGCCGTGCAGCAGTCTGAGAAGATGCCCCGGAAAAGCCGGAAGAAGGACGCCGTTCATTCCTGTTTGTTCCGTAGCCTGAAGTGCCGTATTGTGTGCGCATACCCTGATTATAGCCGAAACTTCCTTTATTCATGCTTCCTGCCGGGCGCGCGGAAGCGCGTTCCAATAATTCTTCGGGTATTTCGCGGATAAAGCGCGACGGCAGGCTTTCGGTTATGTATCCGTGGGACATTCTTTGGCGCGCGCAGGTAATATAAAGCTTGCGCTTTGCGCGAGTCACGGCAACATATGCAAGACGCCTTTCTTCTTCCATTTCGTCTTTTTCCTCAAATGCGCGACTGATTGGGAATATTCCGTCCTCAAAAGCCGCAATAAATACATTTTTGAATTCCAATCCTTTGGCGCTGTGCACTGTCATCATGTTTACGGCACCGCCGTTGCCGTCCTCATCGGCAGCCTCAATATCGTTTACAAGTGTTACCTGTTCAAGATAATCCTCCAAAGTGCCGTCGGGATTGCTTTGCGTAAACTGTGCGGCGTCATTTATCAGCTCGTTAAGGTTATCGGCTCTGGCAGCCGCTTCGGCAGAACCTTCATCGCTGTACTGCTTTGTAAGACCGGTTCTTTCAAGCATATAGCGCACGGCATCAGCCGGCGGAAGCGCGGCGCACTGACCGGCGCAGTCCTCAATCACGGAAATAAAACCGGCCAGTTTTGCCGCGGTTTTTGGCTTTATGCCGTAATCCTCCGGGAACATAGCCACGGAAAAAAGACCTTCATTATACAGTGAAGCAGCCTGACTGAGCTCGTCAACCGTGCTTTGGCCTATGCCTCTTTTCGGTACATTGATAATTCTGCGCAGACTGATTTCATCTCTTGAGTTTACAATGACGCGCAGATATGCCAATGCATCCTTGATTTCAGCCCGTTCGTAAAAACGGTGTCCGCCGTATATCCGAAACGGTATTCCGCGCGACATAAATGCCGCCTCAATGTTTCTTGATATTGAATTTACGCGGTAAAGAACCGCAAAATCGGAAGGGGAAGCGCCTTCGCGCATTCCGGCGGCTACAATGCGGGCAATAAACGCTGCCTCACTGCGATCGTCGTCAAATTGCTGCAGTGATATTTTTTCTCCCTGACCGAGCTCGGACCATAGGTGCTTTTCGGTACGGTCCGGATTGTTTTTGATAATTGCGTTTGCAGCGTTAAGTATGTTGCCCGTCGAACGATAGTTCTGTTCAAGCTTGATTATTTTTGTGTCTTTATAATCATTCTTGAAATTGCGTATTATGGAAATATCGGCACCGCGCCAGGAATATATGCTTTGGTCGTCATCGCCCACTACACATACATTTTTCCATTTGGCGCCGAGATATTTAACAAGCCGGTACTGTGAAGCGTTTGTATCCTGATATTCATCCACCATAATGTAGCGAAAACGATTCTGATATTTTTCAAGGATATCGGGACGCTTGTCAAACAACTCCAGGGTTTTCAGTATAAGGTCGTCAAAATCGAGGGCGTTGTTCTTTTTAAGGCCGCGTTCGTATTCCCGCAGCAGCTCGGGAAGAAGCCGTGCAAGGGGAGTGAACTGGTCGCGTGATAATTCTTCCGGAGTGCGAAAGGAATTCTTTGCATTGCTTATGGCGGATTTGAGCATTTTAACCGGGAATTGTTTTATATCGATATTCATGCTGTTGCATATCTGGGTTATGATTTTTCCGGTATCGTCATCGTCAAATATTGTAAAATTGCGGCTGTACCCCTCCAATGCTTCAATATCGCGCCTGAGTATTCTTACACATGCCGAGTGAAAGGTAGCTACAAGAATACCGTCGGAGGCATCGGCACACATGGAAGCGACACGCTCCTTCATTTCGTTTGCCGCTTTATTTGTAAAAGTGATTGCAAGTATGCTGTACGGCTGCACATTGCAGTCAAGGATCAAATGAGCGATCCTGTGTGTAAGCACTCTGGTTTTGCCGCTTCCGGCACCGGCAAGTATCAATAATGCGCCTTCGGTGGTATTTACCGCTTCGTATTGTTCTTTGTTCAGTTTTACGGAGTTTATAAATGAATTCATATGTAAAATAATATCTTCGCCATTTGGCGATCCTTTCAGAGGAAATGCTTACAGGCGCACCGTGCCTTTTATATTGCCTCCGGCTTTTGAAAATACCGTTAAAGCAGAATTATTATATCATACTTTGCCGCACAGGTCACGCGTAAAAAATTAAACCGCGTTTGCGTTCGGAATATCAAGTGTGTAAATGTGAAAAACAAACAGAAAATGATTAAATTTTTGTTGAATTTATGCGCTTTAATCTTTACTTTTATACGCCGTCAATGTATAATAAGAGTATTCTGTGATTATTCTGCTTTGATTTCTTCATTGCGGAATCGGCAGTAAACATGTGTCAATACAAAGGAGCTGTTCAGTTGGAAAATACCGTTGTGCAGATATTGCCCAATGATTACGAAGCCGAGCGTTCCTGCATCGGATGTATATTGCTTTCATCTGATTGCGCGGGAGCGGTTTTTGAGCGTGTAAAAAGCAAGGAATATTTCTATCGTCCGAATCATCAGGAGCTTTACGAAAGCATAAGGGCGCTGTATAACAGCGGCCGGGCGATTGATACCGTAACGCTGATGAGCGAGCTTATGCGCCGCGGTACGCTTGAGGTCATAGGCGGCGTGGGCTATCTGACCGAGCTTACCGGTGCAGTGCCCAGTGTGGCAAATCTGTCTTACTATATTGATATTGTGGTGGAAAAATACAAGCTTCGCCGGCTTATCGCGAGTGCAGGGCAAATAAGCAAGGACAGCTTTGATCAGCAAAAGGATTCTAAGGACATCATTGCATCGGCGGAAAGCGATATTTTTTCAATATCAATGAATAACGAATTGAGCGCATTGGTGCCCGTTAAGGATGTACTGCCCGATGTGTATGAGCAGATTGACCAATACATGCTTACAAAAGGCAAGGTTTCCGGCGTGGCATCCGGCTTTCGGGCGTTGGATGCAATGACGGGCGGCTTTCAGAAATCAAACCTGATAATAATTGCCTGCCGTCCCTCGATGGGAAAAACATCGTTTGCACTTAATGTGGCAAGCTATGCAGCCATTGCGCAAAGGGCGCCTGTTGCAATCTTTTCTCTTGAAATGAGCAAGCAGGAGGTTGCAATGCGTCTTGTCAGCGCAGAGTCGGGAATAAGCGCGCAGCAGATAAAAGACGGCGAAGTCAGGGAAGAGGATATGGAGCCGCTCAACCGTGCGATGAACAATCTTGAGCATGCGCCTATTTATATCGATGATACGCCCAGTATTACGGTGCCGCAGGTTCGCAGCAAATGCCGCAGAATAAAGGATCTCAAGCTTGTAATTATCGACTATCTCGGTCTTATGGGAACCTCCGGCCGTTCGGACAGCCGTCAGAACGAGGTAAGCGAGCTTTCCAGAGACCTCAAGGCGCTTGCGCGAACGCTGAATGTTCCGGTAATCGCGCTTGCACAGCTTAACCGTGCCAATACGGCGCGAACCGATAAACGCCCGATGCTTAACGATCTGCGTGAGTCGGGCTCGATTGAGCAGGATGCCGACCTTGTTATGTTTATACACAGAGAGGGCTACTATTCCGACAATCCTGATGCAGACAAAACACTTGCGGAAATTATAATAGCCAAGCAGAGAAACGGAGCAACGGGTAAAATTGAGCTTACATGGCAGGGCGAGCTTACAAAGTTTCTTGACAGATCATACCGCAGCGAATGATTTAATTATTTCGGTGCCGAATGGGATGTGCCCCCGTGCAGGCTCCGAAAACCATATGCATTATTTCAGCTTCTATAAATTCGGGGAGGAAACACCATGATTCAGGTTACGAACCTTACAAAGACTTACGGCAGCAAGGTGGCGGTAAACAACATAAGCTTTACCGTGGAAAAGGGCGAGGTCGTAGGTTTTCTCGGGCGCAACGGTGCCGGAAAAACCACCACGATGAATATGATCACCGGTTATATTTCATCGACCGGCGGCACGGTCACCGTTGACGGCTGTGATATTTTGGAGCAGCCTTTGGAGGCAAAACGCAAAATCGGATATCTGCCGGAGCAGCCGCCGGTGTACACGGATCTTACCGTGAATGAATATCTTGATTTTGCCGCCGATCTCAAGGGCATTGCCAAAAAGAACCGAAAGCAGCATCTTGACGAAATAAAAGAGCTTGTAAAAATCACCGATGTGTCCGGAAGGCTTATCGGCAATCTTTCCAAGGGCTACCGTCAGCGTGTCGGTATGGCGCAGGCTCTGGTGGGAAACCCGGAAATACTTATCCTTGATGAGCCTACGGTGGGCCTTGATCCCAACCAGATAATAGAAATACGCAAGCTCATAAAACGGCTGGGCAAGGAGCATACGGTCATACTTTCCTCGCATATTCTTCCTGAAGTGGCGGATGTTTGCGAGAAGGTTATAATTATCGACCGCGGAAGTATCGTGGCACAGGACACCATATCAAATCTCAGCCGCGGCACGGGGGAGAGCAGTATGCTTTCCGTCAGAATCGCCGGGGGCGAAAATCAGGTTCTGCGCGCCGTGCGCGAAATTGCCGGCGTATTAAAGGCGGAAAGCCTCGGAACGCGCGAGCCGGGAAGTATTGATGTTATAATTACCACTAATAAAACCACGGATGTGCGGCGGGCGCTGTTCAACGCCGCCGCGCGCGCCGGTACTCCGATATTGCTTTGCCGCTATATGGATATAACGCTTGAAGATATTTTCCTGCAATTTACCGGCAGTAAGAGAGAGGAGCAGTAAAAATGAATGCAGTATACAAAAAGGAATTGCGCGCATATTTTTATTCGCCGATAGGCTACGCCTTTATAGGCATCTTTATGCTTATGCTGGGCGTAATATTTCTCGTAACAAACATTTCCGGCTCTTCGGCCGATTACGCCGCCGCCCTGTCGGGAGCATCCAGCTTTTTCGGCTTTCTTGTTCCGCTGCTTACAATGCGTTCCTTTGCAGAGGAACGCCGTACCAAAACGGATCAGCTGCTTCTTACATCACCGGTGCGCATCATTTCCGTAGTCTTGGGCAAATTTTTCGCGGCCGTTACGGTTTTGGCGATAACACTGCTGCTCAGCTTCATATATCCCGTTATACTGGCAATACTGGGCTCGCCGAGCTGGGGCGAGATAATATCGGCATATGTAGGTTTTTTGCTTATGGGGTGTGCAAGCATCGCCATCGGCATCATGATCTCCGCCGCTACGCAAAGCCAGGTGGTGGCTGCGGTGGTAACCTTCGGCGTATTTTTCATGCTGCTCATGACAAGCAATGTAATAAAGCTGATAAGCTCTGAATTTCTCCGCCGGACGCTTACGGCGCTTTCGTTGTTTGACCGCATGCGGGATTTTACCTCCGGCGTACTGGGGCTTTCCCCGGTAATATACTACTTTTCCATCTGTGCAGTCTGCATTTTTGTAACTGTGCGTATCATTGAAAAAAGAAGATGGAGCGGCAATTAACGGGCTGCAGAAGCAAATGCGTACAACTATTCAGGAAAGGTGCCATATCAGATGAAAAATACGGATGAGAAAAACATAAAACGCTTAAGAAACGATAAGCCTGCGCACAATTCTTCAAAGGATAACGGCGTTAAAGTGGAAGCCGATGTAAAAAAACGCGTAATACGCGGCGGTTTTTCTACTATTATGGTGGTGCTTGCAATAGCAATTGTGGTGGTGCTTAATGTTATTGCAAGCGCAGTGGAAACAAAGGCCGGACTCAAGATAGATCTTACCTCAAATAAGATATATTCTCTGTCGGCAAAAACCGAGTCGATTGTCAGAAATATTAAGGACGAACTCATCATCTACAGCTTCGCTAACGACTATACGCAGGATAATCTTATAGGCAAAACATTGGAACGCTATGCTGCCTTGAGCGGAAATGTAACGCTCAAGGTTGTTGATCCTGCAAAGGATGTGGCTCTTGCAAGGCGCTTTTCCGGCGATACTCTTACCATTACAGATAAAACGGTAGTGCTTTCCGACAGTGAAAATAAGTTTTTCCGTGTTATTCCTTACAGCGATATGTATTATACCGATACGGAGAACAATGTTACCTATTGGGTTTTGGAACAGAAACTTACAAGCGCATTTATGTTTATGGATTCGGGCCGTGAACAAACGAATGCATATTTCCTTACCGGCCACGGTGAGCTTGTTACCGACCCGGCATATGCTGATGCCTCTGCATCTTTACAGGCAAGGCTGGAAGAGGAAAATTACAAGGTAGGCACCATCGATCTTGCCATGAACGATCTTCGCAGCGGTGATATTCTTATAGTCATAGGGCCGGCAAGCGATATTTCGGAGGAAGACCGTGACAAAGTGATAAAGTTCCTTGATGCCAATGGCAAGGCTTTGTTTTTCCTTGATCCTTCGCGCAGCGGGCTTAAAAACTTTGAGGCTATATTGGATCATTATATGATCAAATTCAAAAATGAAATGGTATATGAGAAGCAAAGCTCAATGCATACCGAGCGCAGCAGCTTTGAATTGGTGCCCGAGGTGCTTTCAAGTGAAATTACCGATGGCATAATTAATTCAAAAAGCAGCGTTTATGCGGACAGCTGCGCTTATATAGAGGAATATAATCCCAGCAGCGATCTTCTTACGGTGCTTCCGCTGCTTAATACATCTTCCCAGTCGATCAGCTTTCCGTACGAGGATTATACAACGGGTGCATATGAGAATAAGATGAGCGAGTATACAAAAAAACAGCGCTGCATCGGTTTGGCGCTGTATCAGAAGGATTCTGTCAGCATGCAGATTGATGAAGGAACCCGTATATGCGTATTTACGAGCTCTGAGCTGGCGCTTGGAAAGCGCTCCGGGTCTGCGGGCAATATCAGCCTTATCAAAAACTGTGTAAACTGGGTGGATAATAAAACAAACATGATTTCCATCTCCGGAGTGCAGATGAACGCTTACGAGCTTTCCATTGCCGATGCCGCTACCGTAAAAACCTTAGTAACCATCGTTATCATTGTAATTCCCGTGCTTATTCTGGGCGGCGGCGTTATCATTTGGCTTAGGAGGAAGAATCTATGAGGGCTTCGCGCAGCAGCATCAAGGTTATGATAATCTCGCTGGCATCGGCAGTGGTTCTGCTTGCAGGGCTGCTTGTCGGCTTCTTTGCAATAAATAAGGAAGAGACAGATCAAACTGCCGGCGAGCTGATACCGCTTATTGCCTGCAACGAAAATGAAATAAACAGTCTGCATATTGAATCCGCAAGGGATACATACAACATCGTATCCGACGGAGTAAAGGATTACATTCCTCAGTGGCGCATTGAGGGCAGGGATAATACGGATATCGATCAGTATTCCGTTAAAACCGTGCTTAACAGATGCTATAAGCTCAATGCCCGCCGTGAGCTTGGCACCGTTGATATATCCGACAGCGAAATGATGGCGGCATACGGCTTTGATAAGCCCACCGCCACCGTAACTGTTGACTATAAAGACGGCATCAGAACCTTTGTTGTGGGCGCGGCTTACGGTAAGGATTATTATATGTATGAAAAAGGAACGGGAAAGTATTATGTGGTTCCCTCTACGGTAGGGTTATATTTTTCCATGACGGTGGATGAGCTGCGCACATTGCCTTCTTTGGCTGTGTCAATGGGAAATGTGGGGGTTATTTCTCTTCGCCGCAGGGACACAAAGGATATGAACATCGCATACATGCCGTCCTTTATTTCCGGCTCCAGCGTGTGGCAGATGACCTCTCCCGTAAGCGGCTTTGCGGACAATACCGCCATTACCGAGTATACCAACAGCATTTCCGATTTTAAGATGAGCCTTTATGTGGATTCTGCGGTAGGGGAGGATTTGGCCAAATACGGGCTGGAGGAGCCTTATGCTACCCTTGTGCTGGCACCTCATGTGATGGGCGATGAAAGCTCCGATAAACCGTCGCAGATAATTGCGGTGGGGGATCCGCTTAAGGAAATAGAAGGCTACCGCTATTGTTACAGCTATACCTTCAAAAAGGGCGACGAGGTTGATGCTTCAAAATGCCGTCTGTATGCAATATCGGATGAAACCTTCAATAAGATATTCAATGTCAATGCAATAAATATAGTGGACCGTAATGTCCTTATGACAAATATAGTAAATGTTACAAGCATTGATATGGAAATTCAGGGCAAAAAGAGCACAATGAGCATTACAAAGAAGACTCTGCTGGATGACGACGGCAACCCCATTGTTGATGAAAGCGGAGAGGCAACATACGAAACCTTCTTCGATATGCAGGACGGACAGCGTCTTAAGGCGTCCTGCGCCCGCGCCTTTTTTGCAAGGCTTATTACATTGAAGATTTCCGCCTTTGTGCGTGATGACGATCCGCAGGAAATAGGGAACAAGGTATTCGATGTGGCAATACATACGGATATCAAACCTTACGGCCTTTCCGACAGCAAGGTGTTTGTGGATCTTACGGCTGAAGCATATGAGCTGGACAGCAATTACTATGTGCTGCGTTTTCATGGGCAGAAGGAGAATTCCTGCAAAATAAGCCGTAAGCAGCTGGACGAATTATTTGAGGCATATGACCTTATGCTGAAGGGAGAACTGCCGGCATTGCGTGATTGACCTGATTTGGCTGCAAATGCACAAATAGCAGTAATATATAAATCAAAAAGGATGCCTTGTAGGCATCCTTTTTGAATATCTTTCGCCTCTGTCCTATTCAACCGTAACGCTTTTTGCAAGGTTTCGCGGCATATCCACATCGTTTCCGCGCTGCACGGAGGTGTAATATGCAAGCAGCTGCATGGGCAATATGGCAAGCGTCGGCGTATATTCCGGCATTGTATCGGGAATTTCCCAAATATCATCGGAAACATCATCAAAGAAATGGTCGCCTTTGCGCACAAGCGTCAGTATTTTGGCACCGCGCACGCGGCATTCCGTAATATTGCTTTTAATTTTCTCGGCAAGCTCTTTCTGAAGCGCAATTGCAATCACCAGCGTGCCCTCTTCCAAAAGAGCAATGGTACCGTGCTTAAGCTCGCCTGCCGCAAGCGCTTCGGAGTGAATATAGGATATCTCTTTAAGCTTGAGCGATGCCTCCTGCGCTATGGCATAGTCAAGGCCGCGGCCTATAAAGAAAACACTTTCGCGGCCGTAATTACGGCTTGCAAATTGCTGTATCTTTTCCTTGTGCTCAAACAGTTCGCGGTTTTTCTCCGGCAATGCCGAAAGCTCCTTCAAGGCTGCACTGATGCGTGCATCATCAAATATACCGCGCTTGCGTGCAATGTCGAGTATAAGAATATATGTCATCATCAGCTGAGACACATAAGCTTTTGTGGAGCAGACGGATATTTCCGGTCCCGCCCATGTGTAGCAAACAAAATCCGCTTCGCGGGCAATTGTAGAGCCTACAACATTGCATATTGCAAGCACCTTGGCACCGCGACTCTGTGCAAGCTTCATTGCGGCTATGGTATCAGCCGTTTCGCCGGATTGGGAAATTACAATCACTAAGTCCTCAGGGCCGATAATCGGATCGCGATAGCGGAATTCCGATGCAATATCGGCTATAACCGGTATGCGCAGCTGTTTTTCAATTATATTCTTGCCTACCAACCCGCAGTGATATGCAGTGCCGCAGGCCACAAAGAATATGCGCTTTATATTTTTAATGTAATCGTTCTCAAGGGGCATTTGATCATCTCTGAGACGCATGAAACCGTTTTCTTCAATAATGCCGGGTGAGAGCGTGTCCTTAAGAGCAATGGGCTCCTCGTGCATTTCCTTCATCATGTAGTGCTTGAATCCGCCCTTTTGCGCGGTTTTAACATCCCAATCAACATGAAGGATATCTTTTTTGACTTCTTGACCAAGTTCATTGTAAATTTTTATATCATCCCTTGTAAGAACAGCAACCTCCATATTGTCAAGCAGAAAAACATCGCGGCTGTATTCAAGAATGGCAGGGATATCCGAGGCAATAAAGCTGCCGTGAGAGGCCTTTCCCACAACGAGAGGGCTGTCCTTGCGTGCGCAGTAAAGCTTGTCGGGGGAATGCTTTGTTACTATTCCCAATGAATATGAACCCTGAAGGCTGCTGAGAGTTTTAAGAACGGCCTGCATCATATCTCCGTCATAATAGTAATCCAGAAGCTGAACGATAACCTCCGTATCGGTTTGAGAGACAAATATTTTTCCGGCCTTGGTAAGGCTGTCCTTAAGCTCTTTATAGTTTTCTATTATACCGTTATGTACAATGGCGATATCGCCTGCGGTATTCATGTGGGGATGCGCATTTGTATCATTTGGCTCACCGTGTGTTGCCCAACGGGTGTGGCCTATGCCCATATGCCCGCCGATGGGCTCGCGCTCTATAAGGGAACGCAGGTTGCTGATTTTGCCCTTAACCTTGCGCACCTCCAGCTTATCACCGTTGAGAGTGGCTATTCCGGCAGAGTCATATCCTCTGTATTCCAATCTTTCAAGTCCCGACAGCAATATCGGCACAACGGGCTTTTCACCAATATAACCAATAATTCCGCACATAATGTGTTTCTCCTTAAATAATACGCGCATACCGGCAGAAGCCGAAATTAAAAGCGTCGTAAGCAATAGTTGAAATTTTGTCGTGTATGATAAATATTTATATATTATCTTTTATATTATATTCCCGTTGGCGGCTTTGTGTCAATTAAAAGTGCCGCATTTGAAAACTGCAATGCGTTTTCGAGCGGTTTAACAATCTGGAAAACACGAACATTAATACGAACATTAAAAATAATGTTTGCTTTTAATCGGCGTATGGTTTGACAAAAAGGGTATAGCGTATTAGAATTTTCACGAAAACTAATGAAACGGCGGTGAAGGAATATGGATTTGATCAAAAAGGAACAGTTGTACGAGGGCAAGGCGAAAAAGGTTTTTGCAACACAGGACCCGGATTATGTTATTGTTTCATATAAAGATGACGCTACTGCTCTTAACGGGCTTAAACGCGGTACCATTTCGGGAAAAGGTGAGGTAAACAACCGCGTGTCCAATATTCTTTTTTCATACCTTGAAAAGAATGGCGTGCCTACGCATTTTGTTAAGGAACTCTCGCCGCGGGAAACTGCGGTAAAGCGGGTATCAATAGTTCCCGTTGAAGTAGTTGTGCGTAATGTCGCCGCCGGCTCTTTGGCAAAGCGGCTGGGAATTCCCGAAGGAACAGTGCTTAAAAAGACGGTTCTTGAATTCTATTATAAAGATGACGCCCTCGGCGACCCGCTTATTAACTGTTCGCACATCTATGCGTTGGATATTGCAACAAAAGCCGAAATGGATCGCATATCCGAGCTTGCACTGAAGGTTGATGGGCTGCTCAGCGAGTATTTTGCTCCGGCGGGAGTAAGGCTTATTGATTATAAGCTGGAATTCGGCAGATTTCACGATCAAATCATTCTTGCGGATGAGATATCGCCCGATACCTGCCGTTTTTGGGATGATAAAACGGGGGAGAAGCTTGATAAGGACCGTTTTCGCAGAGATCTGGGCGGCGAAGCCGAGGCCTATGCGGAGCTTATGCGCAGAGTGCTGAAGCAATCTGAGTGCTGAAAAAGGAGCTGCAATACAAAATGACTCAGTGTGAAGAATATGCAGTGCAGGAGCATTTCAGCGAAGAGTGCGGGGTAGTAGGCGTATATAATAACGGCGATATAGATACCATGGCAATGTATTTTGCTCTGCACGCACTTCAGCACCGCGGACAGGAAAGCGCGGGCATGGCGGTAACGGACGGAAAAACGGTAATTTACTGCAAGCATACCGGACTGGTAAACACAGTATTTACAAAGGCGCGCCTTGAGCGCATGAGCGGCAAAAAAGCCGGAATAGGACATGTGCGGTATTCTACAAAAGGGCATAACACCACGGTAAACGCACAGCCTCTTGTAGCGTCGTTTGCGGGAGGGGATGTGGCTGTTGCGCATAACGGGACGCTGCTTAATACATTAACGCTTAAAAAACAGCTTGCCATGCACGGCTCAATATTTCAAACGCAGACCGACAGCGAGGTTTTTCTGCATCTCATAGCACATTATGCCGGCGATGGAATGACTCAGGCGCTTGAACATATGATGAAGGATGTTCAGGGCTCCTATGCGCTTACCGTGCTTACTCGCGACCGTCTGTACGGCGTGCGTGATCCTTACGGCATAAGGCCGCTGTGTATAGGCAAAAAGGGCGGCTCGTATGTACTTGCTTCCGAAAGCGCGGCTCTGGATGCGCTGGGTGCTAAGCTGGTCAGGGATGTATGCCCCGGAGAAATCGTGGAAATTGGCCCCGAGGGGCTGAAAAGCAATATGGTAAAAAACCGCGTCAGACCCGCCGGTATGTGCCTGTTTGAATATGTTTATCTTGCCCGTACCGACAGCATAATGGACGGAATCGATATCATGGGGGCGCGTCTGCGGGCCGGCATGGCGCTTGCGCAGGTGCTGCCAGTGGATGCCGATCTTATAGCCGGAGTTCCCGATTCGGCATTGACAGCCGCAATGGGCTATTCCCGCAGCAGCGGTATCCCGTACGGCGATGCGCTTGTAAAAAACCGTTATGTGGGGCGTTCGTTCATCCAGCCTGAACAATCGCTCAGAGAGCTGGCGGTTCGCATGAAGCTTAATGCGCTCAAAGCAAATGTTGAGGGCAAGAGAGTCGTATTGGTGGATGATTCAATAGTCAGGGGAACAACAAGCAAGCGCCTTGTTGATATACTTAAAAATGCCGGAGCAAAAGAAGTGCATTTGCGCATAAGCTCGCCGCCGGTAAATTATCCCTGCTATTTGGGCATAGATACTCCTTCAAGACGACAGCTGATAAGCGCGGGACATTCCGTTGAGGAAATATGTGCAATGACGGGGGCTGATTCTCTTGCATATCTTCCGCTTGACAGGCTGATTAAAGCCGTTTGCGAAAATGACGGCCCCGGTTTTTGCACCGGCTGCTTCAACGGAGGCTATCCCATGAATATAAGAACCTGCAAAAACAAAGGAATGTGCAGAATTAACAAATAATTGCGTTTACAAGGCAGGCGCAAAATGTTATAATCACGGTGTTGCAACCGTGATTTTTTATACGGTTTCGGCGGCAGTGTTCGTCTGTCTTAATCGGCGCTGTTTGCCAATACCACGGCTTGATACTTAATTACTGATACCTGTTTGCGAAAGGAGCGGCATTTTGATGGATACAGAACTTCTGAGAAAAAAATATTACGGCTTCGGCGGAAGCGACAGCGATGAATGGACTGTTTTTTTTGAGGATACCCCCGAGGAGCAAAGCATATTTGTTCCCGGCTGCTATTTTGATGTTGCAAAGGAAAACGGCTTGTTCCGCGGAGTTATAAAGCTGCCGGACGGGGACAATGTCGTTGTTCAGGACGAAAAAATAGAAGCGCTTCCCGATAAAATGCAGCTTGCCGCGATAAGCGCGATGCTTCGCAAGCCTGATTCCGAGAGGTTTGTTTGCCGGCTTCTTGCTGGGCGGATGCTGGATGTTCCTGATGAATGTGATATTCTTATGGACGAAAACGGAATCGCATTCCGTCACTGCAATATCGAATTAAAAATTTCAAACGATGCGGCAATCCTGTTTCAAAACGGCAAGGAGTATAAGCGTGTGAACATTCAGGACAGCGATTTGTCCGCGCAGGAGCTCGGGGCATTGCTGCTTGCCGCAACCGCTCCGGCAGTAACTTCCATGGCACAGGATGAGCTTGCAGAGTGCCTTGCGGAAAAATATCCGGATTTTGCACAGCTTTGGATAAAAAGCTACGAGCTTTCTAACGGCAATGCGGCAATATACCGCTTGGTAGTGCCGTCGCCGGCCGATCCCGCCCACAAGCTTTGGGTCATAATAGGGCAGGAGAGCGCCAATGTCGGCATGGATGATTTTTCGCTTTGCGACGATATTTGCTTGAACTGCGATGCGGTGGCAAAGTATATTGATTCAATTATCACCGAACATACACTGTTTGTAGCTAAATATAAGGATAAAAAGCATTTTGAAGAGAAAAATGAGGCGGAATTTGAATGGCTCGCCGCCCCTGAATCGCCGGAAAAACTGGAAAAAAACTTTGCAAAAAAAGCAAAGGGACTTTCCGGATTGTTCAATAAAGGAAAAATAATAGATATTTTTTCTTGGAACAATACATTCAGTATGACTCTTGAATTATAAGCCTGCATTTGTGAAAACATCGAACGACCGTCAATAAAAACACAGCCAAGGCCGATATGCATCGGCCTTGAAACTTTTAAGCAAAATAAACAGAGGTAACTCAAATGAAAATCGAATTGCACGCACATACATCCGAGGTCAGTCCGTGCTCCGGGATCAGCGCGGCGGATATTATAAGCGGATATCACAATGCCGGATATGATGCCGTTGTAATAACGGATCACTTTAATTTTTATGTGCTTGAAGGCTTTAATATTGACAATGAAACCGACAGGGTCAAGCGATATATGCTGGGCTATGAATTGGCGCGGAAAGCAGCTGCAAAATACGGAATGAAAGCTATTCTCGGCGTTGAGGTATGTCTTCGTCACGAAAAAGGCGGGGATCTTTTGCTTTACGGTATCAGGCCGGAAACACTTTGCGCTCACCCGTATCTTTATGATTACTCCATGCAGCAGCTCAGGGACATATGTGATAAAGAGGATATACTCCTGTTTAAGGCGCATCCCTTCCGCGGAGTTTGTGATGTGGATGTTACAAAGCTTGACGGCGCCGAGGTGTACAACGGCTGCCCCAGACATGACAGCAGAAATGATCTTGCGCTCAGCTGGGCCAAGGAGCACAATCTGATTTTTTCTTCGGGCGGCGATTGTCATCTGCCTGAGGATATCGGCCGCGCCGGTATAGTTTCCGATATTCTTCCGGAGAATTCGCTGCAGCTTCGCGATCTTTTAAGAAGCGGCAATTATTCTCTTATCCGCGCTCAGGAGTGATTTGGCCGCCCTGCAATATGGTTACATCCCTGTGTGCGTCAACCGCATACTGCAAGTATATAAAGCAAGAATTCAGCATAAAAACTAAGGCATCGGCCCTATGGACCGATGCCTTTTGGCATATCAAATTTATAAAATCAAACTACACCCTGAGCCAGCATGGCATCTGCAACCTTTACAAAGCCTGCGATGTTAGCACCTATAACGAAATTGTCCTTAAAGCCGTACTGTGCGGCGGCAGAGGATACATTCTTATAAATGTTAACCATTATGTCGTGCAGCTTTGCATCCACTTCTTCAAAGGTCCAGGAAAGCCGCATGCTGTTTTGACTCATTTCCAAAGCCGAGGTTGCTACGCCGCCGGCGTTTGCCGCCTTGCCGGGGCAGAAGAATATGCCTTGTTCAATAAGATAATTGGTTGCTTCCAAGGTGGTGGGCATATTTGCGCCTTCGGCAACTACCTTACAGCCGTTTGCAACCAGCATCTTGGCATCCTCAAGGTTCAGCTCGTTCTGCGTAGCGCAGGGGAAGGCGATATCGCATTTTACCGACCAAATACCCTTGCCCTCGGTGTATTTTGCGCTCGGAACATAATTGAGGTAATCGTAGCAGCGGCCTCTCTTTACTTCCTTGATTTCCTTCATTGCGTCAAGATTGATGCCGTTCTCGTCATATATCCAGCCCGTGGAATCACTCATTGCAACAACCTTTGCGCCAAGCTGCATTGCCTTTTCCGCTGCATATATCGCAACATTGCCGGAGCCGGAAACAACGCAGGTCTTACCCTTGAGGGTATCACCGTGATCGGCAAGCATTTCGGAAGTGAAGTAGATCAGGCCGTAGCCGGTAGCCTGGGTTCTTGCAAGGCTTCCGCCGTAGGAGAGACCCTTTCCGGTAAGCACGCCTTCGTACTTGCCAGTAAGACGCTTATATTGGCCGTACAGGTAGCCGATCTCTCTTGCGCCAACGCCGATATCGCCGGCCGGAACATCAACATCGGCCCCGATGTGGCGGTAAAGCTCACTCATAAAGCTCTGGCAGAAGGCCATGATTTCGCGGTCGCTCTTGCCCTTGGGATCAAAATCACTGCCGCCCTTGCCGCCGCCGATAGGCAGGGAGGTGAGGGAGTTTTTGAATATCTGCTCAAAGCCGAGGAACTTGATTATACCCAGATTAACGGAAGGATGCAGACGCAGACCGCCCTTGTACGGGCCGATAGCACTGTTGAACTGCACACGGAAACCGCGGTTTACATGTATTTTGCCGTTATCGTCTACCCACGGTACACGGAACATAAGCTGGCGCTCCGGCTCCACGATGCGCTCCAACAACGCGGCATCCTGATACTTCGGATTCTTTTCCAGTACGGGCTCAAGCGAGGTGAGTACCTCGGTAACGGCCTGAATAAACTCCGGCTGATCGGGATTCTTTTTCTTAAGGTTTTCCAGTACATCCTGAATGTAAGACATATTTCAATACCTCCGTATTTTTTATGCAGATCAAAGTATGCCGCAAATAAAAGCAGCACGGATCCATTACGCAAAAATTATAACACGCAGCAGGCAAAATATGCAAGAAGAAATTATAAAAATTGCAGATTTTACAGCAAAAAATTGTTTTTTATCGCAAAAACGCTTTTATTTGCAATACTCCATACGCATATTGTACCGTTTATATGGTACTCTGGTGTTATTTTTGCTTTGCGTACAAGCGTTTTGCAAAGGGCTGTAAAACGGGAATAAGTATGCATAACAGCACCGTAAAGACCGGAATGTAAAATATCAGTCCCAGTGCGCGGCCGCTCAGAAGCAGAAAATAAGAGGTTCCGGAAAACAGAGAGATCCAAAGCGTATTTACGCAAAGAAATATAAGCTGTACACACACAACGGTTATTACGGTGCGCACAACATTTTTCCAAGACCATTTCTGTGCCGGTGCGGAAAGCAGACCGAGGCGTCCGAGGCCTTTATATACAGCCCATGCCGCTATTGCTGCAATCACAAAGGTCAGTGTGTATAAAGGATTATAGCTTCCGCCTATCGGTGCAATAAGCATTGACAGAAAATCGGAAAAAATGCCGGTAAGCGCACCCATAAAGGGGCCGAAAAGCAGGGCGGCAAGGTATACGGCAATCAAATGAAAGCCTAACCTTGAAATAACAAGGCCGCCCAAGGGTATATTGAATGTCAGGGTCTTAAGTACGGCTCCTGCGGCGGTAAGCAGGGCGCAGCAAACCCAAACCGCAAGCGGCGGACAGAAAACGGTTTTTGCGTTTTGACGCAGATTGTTTGTTCTTTCGGACATAAAAAACACCTCCTCGTATTCAGAATAGCAGATCCGAAAACGGGGAGGCAAAACACCTTCCTCTGCAGCGGATGCGACGGCGAACCGCAGGCGCAGCCTTTCGTCCGGAGGCAACTTCCCATCCTTACCGACACTTAACGCTCGCTCGTCTACTCTGCATATTCAATGCACCTACTATACGACTTTTTTTTGATTTTGACAATTCCTTTTTCGTGTTTTTCTTCTTTTTTTAAAGCATATACAGCGGTAAGCTGAAGCGTGCACTCAACGGCGAATTGTATAAGTATGGCGGCTGCATAACCCGCAACTCCGAAAAATCTCGGCAGAAAAAAGCACATAACAAGAGCAACCAGCACCGAGATGATATGCCGCCTGAATAATTCGCGTTCTTTTTTTAATGCAATAAGCACCGAAGTGCATATCTGGCTCAAACCGGCAAATATGCAGCATGGGCTAAGCATAAGCAGCATTTGTGCCGCTTCGCTGTTTTTATATACGATTCGCCCTATAAGCGGCGCAAAAAGTGCAATAAGTATTCCGGATAAAAGTCCGATGCCTCCGGCTGCCGCTATTGCAAGCAGTATACGCTTTTTCAGTGCCTGTTTTTTCTTTTCGGCATACAGCTCGGAAAAGCGGGGAAGTAATGTTGCACATAACGCCCCTATAACGGTGCAGGGCAGCATAATAAAGGGCATTACCATGCCGTTTATTATCCCATAGCTGCTTAATGCCTGCGTTGTATCAAGCCCGAACCGAGCCAGACTGATAGGAACAATGCTTGCCGTGGCCATGGAAATAAAAGAGGTTATAAATCGGTTTGCACTGATGGGAAGGGCGCTTTTAATAAGAGCTGCGGCGGTGACGCGCGGTATGCATTGTGCCTTCTGTTCTTCAAAGGTTGCCGCACCAACATCCTTGCCGCCTTTGCGCTGCCGCGTCTTACATACCGCCGCGTTCTGTGGACATACCTTGTTTTTTCTGCCGCAATACCGCTTTATTGCAAGGCTTGAGGCTAAAAAAACGGCTATACCTCCGGCGCTGATGCCGGCAATGGCGCCTGCGGCCTGCAATTCTGCGGAACCGCATATAAATCGTATGCATATCACTGCAATTGCAATTTTTGCGATCTGTTCGGCAATTTCACAAAATGCAACCGCCCGTGTTTGCTTTACGGCATGCAGATATCCGTCGTTTACAGAGGCGGTGCCGCCGAAAAACACGGCGGGAAGCAGCACAAGAAATATTCCGAAAAGCAAAATATCTTTAAGCATAAACCATGCAAGAAACGGAGCCAGCATCGCCAGAAGCAATGCGGCAATTCCCGAAACTATCATTCCGAGACGGCGGCCGGTACGAAGCACATTTTCCGCTCCGCCGCGGGCAATCGCTCCGTACGCGGCGCAGCTGCCCGACACGGCGCCGGGAAGCCCTGAAGAGGGCAGCGACATAAACAGCATATATACGGTCATTCCGAGCTGGTAAATTCCAAGCGCTTCGCCGGATATGTTTCCCGCCAGCCAAACCTTGTATATAAGTCCCGCCAACCTCGTAATTATATTTGCACACGCCAATACGGCGGCGTTTTTTATAAGCACGCTTTTAGCCATTATTTTCCTTTCCTTGCCTTGTGCCCTAAAGCCATACGGCTGTTTCGGCAAAAGTAACTTGCAAATTTGATAAAAGCCTGCTATCATTTTATAAAAGGAATGAAACAGCTATGAGCATTGCTGATAAAAATAGTTTTTGCTTAATAGATATTTGCGTTAAACAGCAGCTGAAGCCATTAGGCGAGGGGACACATAATGAACAATATCAACTCATTCGGATTGATTCTTCCCAAGGAAACGGTGTTTGCAAGCGGCAGCTTTGCAGGCTTGGGACAAAGGCTGAAAAGATATGAGCGCGTATTGGCGCTCTGTTCGCGCAGTGCGGTAAGAAACGGCCTGTTTGACAGCTTAACACAGCAGGACGGCCCTGAATATATTCTTTATGAATACGGCTCCGGAGAACCTACGGCGGAAGCCGTGGATGCAGCCGCGGCCGCGGCGCGCGAGGGTGGCTGCGATGCGGTAATGGGGCTCGGAGGGGGCAGCGTGATGGATACCGCCAAGGCGGCAGCTGCCGTTGCCGTAAACGGCGGTTACTGCGAGGAATATCTCGAAGGAGTGGGAACAGGCAGAACACTTCAATACGATCCGCTGCCCTTTATTGCCGTGCCCACAACAAGCGGCACCGGAGCCGAAGCCACAAAGAATGCGGTAATATCAAACGGCAAAAAGCACTATAAAAAAAGTATGCGCTTTGATAAAATGATGGCATCTCTCGTGCTGATCGATCCGTTGCTTACTCTTTCTCTGCCCAAGAATACAACCGCAAGCAGCGGAATGGACGCGTTGACGCAGCTGATTGAAAGCTATACCTCTATCAAGGCCAATGCTTTCACCAAAGCAATATGCCTTGAAGCGCTCGGCCGTGCAGACGCGCTTATAAAAGCCTGGAATAATGGCAATGATGTTGCCGCACGGGAGAATATGTCCTATTTTGCATTTGTCAGCGGAGTGGCTCTTGCAAACAGCGGTTTGGGGGCGGCACACGGTTTTGCTTCGGGTCTTGGAGCATACACCGAGCTTTCTCACGGTATGGCATGCGCGATACTGCTGCCGCATGTAATGCGATTCAATATAGAGGCTTCTGCAAATATTCCGGCATACGCCGAGGTGGGACGCGCACTGCTGAAAGCCTTCGGCCGTGTGCAGCCTTCGGATGAGCTTTGTGCCGCCCGGGCCGGAGAAGAGATTATAACCGGTCTTTGCCGAGAAATGGAGATTCCGTCCGATCTGAGCTTTCTAAATATTTCACAGCATACGGTTTCAGACATTGTAAGCGCTTCAATGGGGGGCAGTATGAAAGGAAATCCGGTTTTGATGGATGTTAAAACCGCAGAACACTTTTTAAGGCGGCTTATATAGCAGTACATATCGGCTTTGCGCAGTGCCGTATCTGCGCAATAAAGCTGCGTGCTTAGACAGGCAGCCTTTTAATGCTCAAATAAATCGTGTATGAAAAGGAAATTGTCCGGCTTTTTCTGCATATATATCATACGGGGTGATATATATGCTTATTTTTTATACAGTCAGACAGGAAGATACCGCCGAATCCATTGCCGGGCGCTTCTGCACATCAGTATCCGACCTTGTAAGGCTGAACGGGGCCGAAAACATAATTCCCGATAAAAGGGTGCTTATCAGGTCGCAGCTTCGTCCGCCGAAGTGGCTGTGTGGAGCAATACAATGGCTTGAGGAGCCGTCAAAAGCACAGCTTGAGGCTTTGACAAGTATGCTTGCGGAGGAAAAACAGTGCTGCGCGAGCAAATGCGAGCCGTGCGGAGAACCGCTGCCGCAGGAAACAACACGGACGGACTGCACAAAACTCGACAATTGCGGACAGAAAGCAAATCCCGACAGCCGGCAGGAATGTGAAACGGAAAACAAGAACGGAAAAACTGCGGGTTGTGCCGGCGGCATCGATAGCGCGGATAATTGCGGCTGCGGCAAAAACATACAGGAGGAGTCTGCCGGCAATAAGGGAGGAAACGGCGAGAAAAAGAGCGGTATTGAATATACGGTATGTCCCGGCGATACGGCGGCTTCCATAGCTGCACGCTTCGGGCTTACTCCCAGAATAGTGCAATGTGCATGCGGCGGAGAAGCACCTGCTTCGGGCGCGCATATAGTGCTTCCTTCAATACGCTCAAGAAGGTATTTTTACACGGTAAGAATAGGGGATACGGTGGGCAGGATCGCCAGACGCTACTGCACAAATGCAGAGGGCATATTGACGCTTAACTGCATTTCTCCCAATGAAAAACTTATGCCGGGTATGCGGCTTGTAATAGTGCCGTAATTTTCAGGCAAAACAGCTGACAATAACGCCCCTGAAGCATTTTGGGCTTCAGGGGCGTTTACATCGGTTTTTGTATTATATGGCTTTTTTATTCTCCCATCGTCCGCTGAAATAGCGTCCTATAAACAGGGCGGCGCGGAATATCCAGTCAATATACATTGCAAACCACACGCCGAAAAGTCCCATTCCCATAGCCTGTCCCAAAATATACGAAAATCCCAAACGGAATATTCCCATGGTGATCATGGAGCTGTACATTGTAAACTTCACATCGCCGGCGGCGCGCAAGGCATTGGGCAAGGTGAAAGCGGCGGGCCATATAAGCGCGGAGGCTATACCGAAGGAGTAAACAATATCTTCGGCATACGAGCTTGCGAGTTCGGATAAGTTGAACGCTCCAACAAGCGGTTTGGCAAAAATAACCATAAGCACATTAAGTGCGTTCATTGCAACATAGGTATATATCATCAGCTTTCGCACATAAAACCTTGCCTGAACATGGTCGCCCGCGCCCATACACTGTCCCACTACCGTAACCATAGCCAAACCTATCGCGCTTCCCGGAATATTTGAAATGGATGCAATAGTGCCGGAAATGGCATTTGCTGCAATAGCCGCCGTGCCGAATGTGGTAACAAGCGAAGCTATCATCAGCTTTCCGACCTGAAAGGCGCCGTTTTCAAATCCGCTTGGAATGCCGATTGCAAGAATGCGTTTTGTCATATTCCAGTCAAATTCGGGGCGGAAAAGGGAATCGATAAATATTATCTGTCCGCGGCGGGAAATAAGTACCAGCATTATAATCGCGCCCGCTATACGGGAAATAAGAGTGGATATTGCGGCGCCGGCAGCACCCCAGCCAAGCACATATATTCCTACGGCATTTCCCGCAACATTCAGCACATTCATTATCAGCGCAACAAACATGGATACTCGGCTGTTTCCCACCGCGCGGTATAATGCGGCGCAGGAATTAAAAATCGCAAGAAAGGGGTAGGAGATACTGGTTATAAGAAAGTAATTTACGGCAACCTCCATAACCTCCTGTTCGATTTTTCCGAACACCGTGCTGAGGATAAATTTTCTGAAGCACAGGCAAATAGCCATAAGCGCGCCGGAAAGCACTATCGAGGCGTTAAGCAGCTGCTTTGCGGAGCGGCAGGCGTTATTTGTCTCGCTTCTGCCGATATACTGTGCCGCAACAACGGCGCCGCCGGTAGCAAGAGCGGAGAAAATCTGAATTACCAATATATTTATCGAATCTACAAGGGAAACGCCTGATACGGAGTTTTCTCCCACATACGATACCATAATGGTGTCGGCAAAGCCTACAGCAATTGCTAAAAACTGCTCAATAACAAGCGGAATAATTAATAAAAACAGCTCTTTTCTTGAAAAAAAGCGCTTTGCGGAAAATTGCGGATGCATATATCAGAACTCCAATGATGCCTTGAATTGTGTTTTACAGGAGCTGTCATCATTGAATATAACGGACAACTCAAAAGTATAAATACCGCTGCGCGGCTGACGGAGCATTACGGCAAGATACACGGAAGTCTGGTATTTGGCTTCAAGGTTTTCCACTTCCTGCTGCGTCATAATACGGAAATCTGCGTTTTTTCCGTTTTCGCTGACCGAAAGAACGGAAACGCTCTTAACTATATCAACACTGTCTCCGGCCAGGTTTATCGCAACTGCTCCGCCTTCCTGATCAATGGTAATAACCTCCGCATAAAAATCCGGTCCGTTCCCGGCCCCGGTGCTTCTGGGAGTCAGCAGCGGCAATAATGAATCTTCGGGCACCGCAGTCGGCGTTGCGGGATCTACATATACTCTCTCTGTAACCGCGACAGTGGCGCTTTCTTCAATTTCGGCATCCCTGCATGCCGTAAGCCCGCAAACAAGAAGGAATAACACAAAAAGCACAAATACTTTGGCTGTGTTTCTTTTCATCGGTAAAACAATCATGCCGTACCGCGTCACGGGACGGCGACTCCTTAAATATTCTGTTTCTGCCCGCTGCTGCCTGCAAACACCGAAATATAAAGCAGCATGCTGTAATATGTACTTTATTTAAACAAAGTAATCCGGCAGAAAATACATTAATATTATACTCCGATTTGATTTTATTGCAAGCGTATCCGCCTGACGAAGGCTTTTGCGGGCAATTTGATCTTGCATTTTTATCTGCTGCCGGCTTTATGCAGGCGGCATATAAGCAAAAAGCAGATATTTCGCAGCCTTATTTTTTGACAGAATATAAAAACAGTTTGATTATGTGCGGAAAAAATAGTATAATTAAAAATCGGCTGTGTCAGCGTGCATCGCAGCAGCGACCGGTTAAACCGGCATTTTTACGGAGGAATAAAAGATTGGATAAAATTGTTGTCGGTATGTCCGGAGGAGTGGACAGCGCCGTGGCGGCACTGCTGTTGAAAAAGCAGGGATATGATGTCGTCGGCGTTTTCATGAATAACTGGGACGAGCAGGACGAGGACGGCGTTTGCTGTGCCGCAGAGGATTTTGATGATGTAAAAGCCGTATGTGCAAGGCTTGATATCCCGTATTACAGTGTAAGCTTTGCAAAGGAATACTGGGATAGGGTATTCAGCATTTTTTTGAAGGAATATTCGGCCGGACGCACTCCGAATCCGGATATTCTTTGCAACAGTGAAATAAAATTCAATGCGTTTCTCGATTTTGCCATAAAACTGGGCAGCGGCTGCATTGCTACCGGGCACTATGTCAGAAGCAAAAAGGAAAACGGCATCCGTTATCTTCTTAAAGGTACGGATCCCGGGAAGGATCAGAGCTATTTTCTTTGCGGGCTTAATCAGGAAATGCTTTCGCGCGCCGTCTTTCCGGTGGGCGGTATGTACAAAAGCGAGGTCAGAAAGCTTGCGCAGGAAGCCGGACTGGCCGTCAGCCGCAAAAAGGATTCAACCGGTATATGCTTCATAGGTGAAAGACGCTTCCGCGAATTTCTGAAAAAATATATTCCGGCTGCGCCCGGAGAAATGCGCACGCTTTCCGGGCGCTATATGGGCATGCATGAGGGTGCGGCGTACTATACTCTCGGACAGCGTCACGGTTTGGGTATCGGCGGAGATAACGACGGCCGTCCGTGGTTTGTGGTGGGAAAAGATGTAAAAAATAATATACTCTATGTTGAACAGGGGGAGCACGAAGCGCTGTACAGCCGCACTGCGTATACGGAGGCCTTCAACTGGATATCCGGGATTCCGGCTGCACATTTCCGCTGCACTGCGCGTTTCAGATACCGCCAGAGCGATCAGCCGGTGGAGGTATCGGTGCAGAAGGACGGCACCGTGCGTATCACCGCCGATGATTTGCAGCGCGCCGTAACGCCGGGGCAGTCTGCCGTGCTGTATGACGGCGATATATGCCTGGGCGGCGCAGTGGTGGAGCATACCGAAAAATAAGCCGTAGATTTAATATTTTATTGCGGAGGAAAAGAAATGGACTGTAAAAAGATAAGCGATTCCAAGTGCGAAGGCGTATATTTGGTTCTCAGCCAGCATATAAACGGCAGCGGCCGGCTTTTCGGCGGAATACTTCTTCAATGGATAGATACTGTCGGCGCCGTTGTTGCCCGCCGTCACAGCGGCTGTGAGGTTACAACCGCTTCCATTGATAACCTCCAGTTTGTAAAGCCGGTAACGATAAACAGCACGGTGGTGATAAAGGGGTATCTTACATATGTGGGACATACCTCAATGGAGGTGTGTGTGGAAACATATACCGAGGATATGGGCGGCCAGACCAATCTTGTAAACAAGGCGTATCTGGTTTTTGTTGCAATGAAAGACGGACGGCCCACCCCGGTGCCCGGATTGCTGCTCGAAAGCGAAAGGGAAATCCTGGAAAATGAAAACGGCTGCAAAAGACAGGAACTGCGCAGGCACAGACGCGCGGCAAACTACTGATTTTTTAGCAGGGAAAGCCGAAAGAATATTATAACTGCTTTGCATAAGCGCCGTACATAGCCGTGACAATTGAGTCAGCGGCATTGCAGCATCTGTCACGGCTATGCTTCAAAGAACTTGCAGGCTGAAATATCATAAAAATACAGCATCGGTAAATTAAGATAATTTTCAGTCTTGACAATCGGGCGGCAATATGCAATAATCTTCTGTAAGTAATTTTTTGTAAATAAACTGGCGGCCGGCAGGCTGCGGGCGCCGAGATTTGGAGGAAAAACTATTAATGGAGGTTGTTCTGTTTATTCTTGGCGTAACGGCATTTCTGCTTTCAATGATAGGCTGCATGACCTTTCTGAACCACAAATTCAGAATAAATCCGGCTTTTCTGCCGCTGATTGTTTCATCCGCAATAGCAGCCGCCGTGTTTCTCGGCGGGCTGATCGGTCTGCTGCTTCCGTTTTCAATAGCGGTTTTGGCAGCGGGCTGGGGGCTGCTTGTGTTCTTTATAATTCAGGCCGTCCGCAAAAAATATGCCTTTGAATTTCTTAAAAATCCGGGAATCGTTTTCTTTCTGGCGGCTTCTCTCCTTATGATTCCGGTTCTTTACGGAGCACATTATTACCATTATGATAATTTCTCTCATTGGGGAACGGTGCTTTCCGAAATGCAGTATTTCAATTCGTTTCCCGATGCCCGCAGCATTGTTAATTTCAGGGCCTATCCGCCGGGTACGGCTTCGTTTTTATATGCCTTTTGCAAAATAGCGGGACAAACGGAGTACAGTGCTCTCTTTGGGCAGACGGTTCTGTGTCTCAGTGCACTTTCCGCTCTTTTTGCTTCCGTAAAAAAACTGCTTTCATGGCGTTTTTTCGCCACCGTTTTCCTTTCGGCGGCGCTTTTCACCATGCTGGTTTATGATGACGGTACATTGCATATATACAGCTTATTGGTGGATGCCCTTATCGCCCTTGTGTTCCTTGGCGGTTATATGATAATAACCGCGGAGAGGCAAAATCCCGTTCGGTGTGCCTTTATGCTGACGCCGGTTACGGTCTTTCTTGTAATTATTAAAGCAAATGCCGTTATATTTGCTGCAGTCTTGTGGATAGCGCTTATTGTGATTGCCATAAAGGATAAGTCCGTTGGTGCGGGCCAAAAGCTTATCGGCATAGCCGCTGTTTTGGGCAGCGCGGGTCTTTATTGGATAGGCTGGCGCATTTATCGCGGCATTGCATATGAAAGCGTGGATTTCAATCTCAATCTCCCGAAAAGCCTTGCCGGCGAAGCGGCCCGGCGCGGCAGCGAATACTATTCCACACTGTTTTCAAGGCTCTGGGAAAAGCTTATAGACACCGGCAGGATATATACCGTGCTCATTATAGTGATGTTTGCGCTTGCGCTGTTTTCTGTTTTTGCCTTCAGCACAACACGCAAAACGCTGAAGAAATACCTGCTCAGTATGCTGCTTTCTCTGGGAATAATAGTCGGATATATAGGCGTTTTGGTATTTCTTTACTGCTTTGTCATGCCTGCCGACGAGGGCATTGTTTTGGCATCGTTTGAACGCTATATAATGACGCCCGTTATTGCCGCCTGCGGCATAAGCGCAATTGCCTTTTTTGACTGCGCCGAGGCCTCCGAGAAGGCTGCCGCCACAAGCGGTGCGGCTACGCTCAGGCGGATTTGGGCGTTTTTGCCGGCAGTGGTTATGTGCATAGTCACCTTTGGTCAGGCAAAGCAGCTTGTTGTCCGCCCGGACTTTGATTCCACCCAGCGTGGCGAGGTCTATGCGGAGCTGACGGCGGGGCAGAGGGTTATACCGCGCGGCTCAAATACCATCATGTATAACGGGGCGCGCGACCGTGTGGATCTGTATTATTACCTTATGTATTATCAGCTTTCTTCCCGCGGGAACTATGTCGTTGACATGCATTATCCCGATCGCATAGAGCAGCTTGGTTTTTTGGAAAACTACGATTATATAATAATCGCCGTAAACGACGGATATATCTATCAGAAACTCGGCGAGTACAATATCGAAAAAAAGGAAGGCTGCTGCGTTTACAGGATAGAAAAAAACGAAAGTCTTGTAACGGCTATCGTGCCGGCGGAGTGAATATTTTTTCAGGAAAATTTTTATCCGAAAATGTATTTTACTCATTAAAACAGCTGTCGATTGTTACGAAAATATTACGTTTTTTCGACATAGTTGCATAAAATAAAAGAGCGTGATATAATATCATCAGATATTGTATTGCGCTTTTTTATTTTTTAAGCATAGTATCAATATCGGAAGCGTCAAAAAGCATTACGGCATTTCTGCCTTTGCCGTTTCGTCTATTCACTCCGATAACGGCGGACGGACGCTTTTATTCAGAAAAACAGGGGTTGAACCTTAATGCGTACAAAACGAATTTTTGCAGTCATAACAGCTGCGATAGTAATATCGTGCGGCATAGGCTTCACGAATGCCGAGGCTGCGGAGCTTAAGCTTAAGCAAAGCGGAAGTGAAGTAAAGGCGCTGCAGCTTGAGCTGATAACACTTGGATATCTCGACAACGCACATCCTACGGGCTACTACGGCGAAGCAACCAAAAAGGCGGTTGCAAGCTTCCAGAAAGATAACGGGCTCAAGGCGGACGGTATTGCAGGAAGTAAAACAACTTCCGCAATAAAGAAAAAGCTTATAAAGCCGGATATCACTAAGGTTTACGGTCCGGGTGATGTATCCGAAGAGGTTTCCGCCCTTCAGCAGCTGCTTGTAAAAAAAGGCTATCTTGCAAGCTTCAGCGTTTCGGGAGTATACGGCGAGGTAACCCGGAATGCGGTAAAAAAATATCAGGCGGACAATAAGCTTAAAAGCGACGGCATTGCCGGGCGTAATACGCTTGCCAAGCTTATGGGCATAAAGCTGGACGGTTCCTCCAAGACCGATTATACCAAGCCGGACAGCAAGCGTCTTGAAAAGCTTTACGCAACTCTTAATGAAAAACAGCGTGACGAGATAGACCTTTTATCGCATCTTATCTACGCTGAGGCGGGAAATGAGTGCTATGAGGGGCTTGTTGCGGTGGGCAGCGTGGTTATGAACCGCATGGAGGCAAGCGGAAAGTCCATGCATGATGTAATATATCAAAAAAATGCTTTCAGCGTCGTAAAAAGCGGAAGCATCAATAAAACCCCTACTGCCATATGCCGCCTTGCCGCCATTGATGCATATTTTGGAGCCAGACCTGTCAGTACTGCTCAGTTTTTCAACATGAAGAATATAACTGATTCTTGGGCCGCAAAAAATCGCAAGCTTTACAGGATCATAGGCTGTCACGCCTTTTATATCTGATCATGCGGCCGCTTTTCACGGCCAAGGGGCTGAGTATGCATAATAAAGCGGGCGCAGAAAAATGAACAGTCGGTTAATTATCTTAAGCATCCCGCATTTGGGGGTGCTTTTTTGTTTTTTTGCTTTTGTTTTGCCTGAAAGTATAGTATAATGATTCTGATATTTATCCCTGAATATCAATAGAAGCAGTGCGGAATATAATGCTGCGGGATATTATTCAGGTAATGTCATATACCGGCGTGTTCTGCGTCCGTCCGGTGCTTTTGAAAGGTGTAGCATGACACAGTTAATAATAAATGCGCTTTTGCTTACAATGAACGGCAGGGAGGTTATCCCGGACGGCTGCATAGAGGTTTCCGACGGCCGTATAAGCTATGTCGGGAAATACGGAGATTACACTCCCCGACAGACTTACAGCATCATTGATGCTCACGGCGGAATTGTTATGCCCGCCTTTGTAAATACGCACAATCATCTTGCAATGACATATTTCCGCTCCTTCGCTTCCGATCTCCCGCTGGATCGCTGGCTGGGAAACATCTGGCCTGTTGAAGACAAAATGGATGAGGAGATACTTTATTACGGCTCGCTTGTGGCCTGCGCGGAAGCCATGGAGCACGGAAGTGCATGTGTAAACGATATGTACATGGGCGTTGATGCAAACGCCCGCGCCTGCATAGAAAGCGGCATACGCGCCTGCATTTCGCGCCCGATTGTGGATACGGACGGCCCTGACGGCTTAAAACGCCGCATGGAGGAGAGCAGGGCGTTATTTAGCAAATATGACGGTGCATGCGGGCGTATACGGGTTATCCCGTCCGCCCATGCGGAATATACCTGTTCGCCGCAGGCGCTTCTTGAGGTGTACACAGAGGCGGAACGGATAAACCGACCGGTTCATATCCACATCAGCGAAACACAGTCCGAGGTTGAACAATGCGTAAAACGGCACGGAACAACGCCGCTTGGGCTGCTTGATAGGATAGGAGCTCTATCCAAGGCGCCTACGCTTGCGGCTCACTGCGTGGCGGTAACGCCGGAGGATATAAGTCTTATGAAGCAATACAATGTCAGCGTATTGCATAACCCATGCAGCAATCTTAAACTGGCAAGCGGCGTTGCACCGATTGAGAAAATGCGCGGCGCAGGCGTAAACATCTGTATAGGCACCGACGGCAACGGCAGCAACAATAACCTTGATATGTTCCGTGAAACCTTTGCGGCATCTCTGCTGCAAAAGGGCATAAATAAAAACGCTTCTGCATTTGATGCCCTTGCTGCTTTGGAGGCTGCAACGGTAAACGGGGGCAAGGCTTTGAGCACCAGCACCGGCATACTAAAAAAAGACGCGCCGGCAGATATAATGCTGCTGCGCCCATCTCCGTTTCTGATGCCGCTGCACGATCCGTTCGCGTCCGTTGTATACTCGGCAGAAAGTAAAGCGCTCGATACGCTTATGGTGAACGGCCGCATAACCGTAAGGGATGGTCATTGCGTTACGATCGACCGCGACTATGCGCTCAACGGCTTTGCAAAAGCGGTGCGCCGTATCTTCGGCAATAATTTTGAAGCCTTCCGCCTGTTCGGGCGATAAAGTGTTTATCGCTCTGCCGGCGGCGGTCTGTACAATAAACGCCGCGGCTGCTGCAATCAATAATACACCGTGTTCTATAAAATGTGTGCGATATTTATCAGGAAAGGAAGTCTGATTAAATGAAAAAATACATAGCGCTTCTTGCAACCCTTTGTATACTTTTGGGCCTGTGCGCCTGTAACCCCGCTGCGGGCGACGGCGATTATAAGAACACCGATCAGGCGGTAAACGGCGGTACTGCGCAGAGTGATGTCAACCTTAAAGATATTTCCACGGTGCGATCCGGCGAAGAAACGGAGGTTCGCTTCGGCTTTGTAAGCGGAAGCAAAACGGCCACCGGAAGCGAAAGCAATATAACCGGCGTGCCTGAGTATACGGTTTCATTCTGCGAAAACCCCACAAGGCTTGTGCTGTCGGTAAAGAATCTTGCTTATTGGGATTTTCAGCAGAACACTCATATTTCCGATGATACAGGGCTTGTAATGGGCTGCTTTAAGGTTTTGCCGGCCGGCGGAAGAACAAACTCGCAGATATATCTGAACCTCAGCCAAAAAGTGGATTTCCGTGTTGCACAAAGCGACGGTGTGCTATCCGTGTTTCTTCGCAAAAAGGATACAGCGCCCTCTGTAAGCTATTATGTAGTGGGTAATCTCTTCTATGAGTATCAGGAGGGTGCGCTTGATGAAGATGCCGGCCTTACGCCTACGCTCACCAAAGACGGCTCCGCGGTCGTTATGATAAGCGAAGCCTTTGATAACGAGGCGGATGCGTTAAGCCTTAAAAGCAAAATAGAAGCGGAATATCCGCGTTTGCTTGAGAATAAGCAGCTTCGCATATTTTCCACAGGCTCCGGAGAGCTGCCGGGCTATGCTGACGGCGGAGAACTGAATGAGCTTAACGAAAAAATAATCATCAATCGCAGCGGAATAGGGGAAAGCGCCAATGTTTTCTTTGCCGATGGACGGCCGCTTTGCATAAGCAATGATGATACCAAGGCAATTTTCGCCCGTAAGGAGGTAAGCGATAAGTACGATACCGAGCGTTTGTTCGTGGTGGACAAAAACGGCTCCATTAAAAAGCTTACCGAGTACGAAACCACATCCGTCGCTTTTGCAAAGTTTTCTCCGGATGACAAGTATCTGCTCTATGTGGAACAGATTGAGGGCACGATGCTTGCAAGCGTATATTCATTTGAACAAAACAGCATCATAAGCATTGATGCCGATATTCTCGGTACCTTAATTACAGGGGCGGCATGGTCTTCGGGTTCCGATGCTATATACTTCATGGCGGGCGTTGATATTCCGTATCTTTCAAAGTTTGATATCGCTTCTCAAAGCATTACAAAGCTGTCCGATAAGGAACAGATAGAAACCGATATCTACTGCAGCGGCAATTATCTCTATTTCAACACGGTCAACGACGATAAGGAAGAGCTTGTGCGGTATGATATAGCCTCCGGAACTTCCGAAGCATTGCTCAGCTGCGATTATTTCACCGTTGATGCATCGGGCAGCAGCATTCTCTATACACTGCCATATAAAGAGCAGGAGGGCAAATACGCGCTGTATATATACAGCATGCAGAATCGGCAGACACGCACCGTTATTGATAACATAACCATCGGCGAATACTTCTTTTCGCATGACGGCAAAAAGGTTTATTTCTCCATAGATTCCGAAACTGACGATCAATATGTGCAGAAAGTATATGAATATGATATAAACAGCGGCATACTTACCGAGCTTTTCACCAGCATCAGCGCTGATTTTTCTCCGTCCTGGACGGATGACGGTATAATGATGAAAATTACATACAAAAAAGACGGCAGCAGCTATCCTGCCACATATCAGATAAGGCTTAAATAATTAAATAAAGCATTAAACGCACATTGCAAAAACGCCGATAACTTCGGCGTTTTTTGCGTATCTTAATCAATCTTTACGGCGTTGCGGCAATAAGTATTTTGCGGTATATTGAAAATCATATGATTTGCAAAACTTAACAAGTGTATTTAATATAATAGATTGTATTTTTAATCGTAAAAGTGCTTGTATTTTTGCAATCACTGTTTGCATTTTTTACGGCTATATGTTATACTAAAACTAAACGAATGGTCGTTTTATATTGTTGAGGCATGCCTGAAAGAGAATAACACGGCAGCATGATGAACGGAAACGCGAGCTTATAAAAAACGCCTTAAGCAAGTGCTGCGCCTAAAACGGCTTGGAGGGCAGGACAATCGGGAATCCGGCGGATGCCTGCTTCTGTACAAGGGCAAATTTGTACACATGCTTCAAGAAACGGACAGCTGCTAATTGAGTCTATCGCCAAAGGCATGGTTTTTGCAGATAAATACCGCTCATAATACATAAACGGAGGTAACAAAAATGAAGAAACGAATACTCAGTATCCTGCTTATCTTATGTATGACGGCATGGCTTGCGCCAACTGCCATCATTGCCGCCGGGAAAGCGGAGGGAAAGCCTGTCGCAATACAGCTTGGCACGAACGGCATAAAGGGAGAACGGGGCAGCAGCATCTATTACGGCACATGGAGGGGCAGTGCTGTTGAATGGATGGTGTTGGACAAAAAAACCAACACCGGGGCAGACGGTATGTTCCTGCTGTCAAAAAAATTGTTCGGCAATGATGCCGGACATTTATCGGGCGGTATGTATTTCCAAAACGCTTACTACTACGATGTATATTATAATCAGTATTATAAAGACGACACCAAAACCTCTCATGCAAACTCATGGAAGGGCAGCGATGCGCAAAAATGGTGTACGGACTTTGCCGGCACTACAAAGGGGGCATATGGGTATTACGGCATAACATCCGCTTTCAGCAAGCAGGAGGCGGCGGGGCTTATTGCCACCGTCAAGAGTGACAATGCCTATAACGCGGGGCAATATAATGTCAACCTTGCCGCATCGGCCGATATTCTAAACGGAGACAAAGTGTTTTTCCTTTCAGCCGAAGAGGCGGAAACCTATTTTCCTGCCGGCGAAAAGGGAAACAGCTCTCGTAAATCAAGCGGATCGGGTCAGGGCATATGGTGGCTTCGTTCGCCCTATAAGGATTCGTCCTTTAAGGTGGGCACCATCAACGGCGACGGCAGCGTAAGCGCTACGCAGGCAAACTATTTCTGGGGAGCCCGCCCGGCGTTTAACCTTGATACGAACGCGGTTCTCTTTATTTCTGCCGCCGTCGGCGGAAAAGCGGAAAACTTCAATTATGTTCCCGCATATACGGGAAATGAATGGAAGCTGACCCTCAGGGATGCCGGACGCAGCAGCTTCAGCGCCTCCGCAGACACCACGGTGGTGGAAGCCGGTCAAACACTGTCCCTAAATTACTCCGGTGCAGGTACCGGCGCTAACGAGTATGTTTCCGCAATGCTGGCGGATAAGAGCGGCAATATCCTCTGCTACGGGCGTATAGCGCATTATAACCCCCGAGGCACCGCAAGCCTTAATATTCCGTCTGACCTTGAGCCGGGCAGTTATACCCTCAAGCTGTTCAGCGAACAGTATAACGGCGACAAAATGACCGACTATGCAAGCGATTTTACGGATATCGAGCTTACGGTGGTGAAAAAGGTCGAGGAGCAATTTGACCTTGTCCCCGGCACAAGATACTACTTTGATCTGTCCTTAGCGCAGATTCCGGGCACGGTGAATGGCAGCCTGCCCGACGGCACCCTGCATTATGTTCCGTTTACCTATGCGGGAACAGTTAACGCCTATGTGCTTAACGGCAATTCCAAAGGAATTAAAAAAGCCTCCGAAGAGGCGGCGGCCGCAACTGACAGCAGCGCGCAGTACGGCTACTCCTATGAGCACAGCCTTTTTATTGCGGATTATGCCGTGACTCATACCGTAAAATGGGACATTCTCAATACGGAGGGGCTGATTTTCGGAAAAGATTATGAAAGCGGAAACATAAGCTATGTGCTGCGCGCCCCTACGGTAGGAAGCGCATACAGCGGCACAGGCGCTGCCGAGCGCGGCATCCCGGCCAACAATGAATGGGATACCATTCTTAACAAGGCACAGCAGGACTACGCGGACAATTCGGGATATATCCGCAACTGGAGCAAAATGTACTCCACAGGGCAGGATACAAGCGCCGGGTATACATCGTACCGAGTCATTCGCGGCGAAAGCTCCGCAAGGTATTTCAGCTATAACAATGCCGAGCCTTCATCTTACAGACTCGGCTTCCGCCCCGTTCTGGAAGTGAAAAACGCCGGTGTACTGGGCAGGGACGGGCTGAAGGCCGTTAAATTGAACCTTGGCGGAGGAACGGTGAACGGCGAGGGCAGCATAAACCTTGTCGTTAAAAACGGCGAGAGCTTTGCCGCTCCTGCGCGGGAGGGCATTGCCGTAACGGATCCCTCCGCCGATTTCCTCGGCTGGAGCGACGGCGTAAACACCTATATGCCGGGGGACAGCGTTCCGGCGGAGGTTACGGTGCTTACGGCAAAGTGGAAACAGCACGAGCACTGCATATGCGGAAATAAAAACACTCAAAGCGGACATACCCATACCGATACGATATGGACGGCGTGGTCTTCAACCGATTCGCTTCCGCAGACGGCGGGATATTATTATCTGGTCAATAATATCAATCTCGGCTCGGCAAATGCAGCGGCAGCCGACGGCGTTTATATCTGCCTAAACGGCAAAAGCATAAACGGCGGAAACACCCAAGAGACCGCTGTCACGGCGGAAAACAACGGCACGCTGGTTATCACCGATTGCGGCGCGGCCGGGTCGCTGGATAATATCACCCTCAAAAGCGGCAAATTCCTTTTTTACACAAACGCCTTTTCGGCAAATACCGTACTGAGAATAGGTGAAAATGCCGAGTTTGCGGCAGAAAACGAAGTGGATATCAAGGCTGCGGTTATAAACAAAGGTAAAATTACCGGCGGAGTTTTCAGCGGAACGGTTGATAACGAGGGGGTTATTAACGGCGGTACATTCCGCCATAAGCTTACAAACAAAAGCGGGAGCATAAATAACGGCAATTTCAGCGGCCGGTTTATCCTTGAAGGGGGAGCCGTCAACGACGGCGAGTTTGCGGCTTCGGCTGAAATCGAGCTGAACGGCGGTACTGTTTACGGCGGTATATACTACGGAAATGTGAAATTCGGCGGCGCTGATATAAAAGAATCCGCATACCGTTATGTGACCTTCAATACAGGCGGCGGCAGCGAGATTAGCACGCAGAAGATTCTGCGCGGACAAAAGGCGGCTGTGCCCGGTGAAAAGCCCGCTAAGAAAGGGTATATCTTCGGCGGCTGGTCGGCATTTGATTTTACGGCGCCTGTCCTTGAAAATACAGAAATCACGGCGCAGTGGACGGTATGCGATCACAGCGGCAGCACGGTGAAGCCGACCTGCACGGATTCTGCAATATGCTCCGAGTGCGGAGAAACCATTGCGGCAGCCGGGCATCAGCCCAAAGCCGGGTATATGTATGATGACGACACTCATTGGAGGGAGTGCGCCGTATGCTCGGACAGACTGGACGAAGCGCCGCACAGTGACGATAATAACGATCACCTCTGCGACATCTGCGAAAAGACGGTTTCAGAGCACGCGGGCGGCACAGCCACCTGCGCAGATAAGGCAGTGTGCGATATATGCGGCCAAGGCTACGGTGAGCCGGACGGAAACAATCATACCAAGCTTGAGCATTTTCCCGCCAAAGAGGCCACCGCGGAGGCCGAAGGCAATATCGAATACTGGTACTGCAGCGGCTGCGGCAGGTATTACGGCGATGCTGCCGCAGAAAAGGAGATCACAAAGGCAAGCACCGTAACGGAGAAGCTGCCGTCCACCGGCGATAACGGCGTGCTGTACCTGGCGCTGCTGTTCATTGTCGGCAGCATCTGCACCGTACTTGCAGAAAAACACAGAAAAAATACTTTAATGCAGAGGCAATTAAAATGAGAAAACGAATGCTTGGCATATTACTGACATTATGCATTATGATAATGTATATTGTACCGTTAACAGCCCTTGCGGCATCGCCCGCTTCCGAAACTGCAGACTTTACCGCCTCCGATGGCGGTGCGGCGGCAATAGCACTGCTGAACAGCGCCAAGACAGGTACGGAAGATTCCGTTTGGGATAACACCACCAAGACCCTTACGCTCAAAGGCATTGACTTTACTGCTGCGGCAACCACCGCGATAAAGCTGCCCGACGGCGCGACCGTTATTCTGGCGGACGGCACGGAAAACCATATCATCGGCGGCGGTACAACCGCGGCACAAGACGGTGAGTATAATAATAAAATTTTTGTTTACGGAATTTACGCCGCAGGTGCGCTGACTGTACAGGGCGAAACAAAGGGGACGGGTAAGCTTTTCGTAAACTCCGGCGAGCATATCAACAGCGGCGATGCTTGGACATATTCGGTCGGCCTTTATGCAAACGGTGATTTTACTGTCAAAAGCGGCGTTGTGACCGCGCAGGGCGGTAAATCGTCCGGCGGTGATGTAGCATTCTCTCTCGGCGTTCAGATTGCTGAAGGACACGGCCTGTCCGTTACGGGCGGCACGCTTACCGCTGTCGGCGGAAAGTCGTTTGATAACGAGGATCCTGATAATGTCCGTGAGTCCTTTTCCGAAGGCGTTGATATCTATCGCGGTAATATCAATGTTTCCGGCAGCGGTAAATTGATTGCCGAAACCCTTCCGGATATAGGCTTTAGTTTCGGTATATATATAATTTCGGGTAATCTTACCGTTAAAGACAGCGCCTTTGTTTCCGCCACGGCAAGCGGTGCCATCAATATTTCCAATGGTGACCTGAAGCTTTCAGGCGGCAAAATAAGTGTTTTGGGCACAAATGATGCCGCCAGTGCCGTTACAATTGCAAAAAACATATTTGCCACGGCAAACGGAAACATTGAGGTAAGCGGCGGTGAATTTGAGTGCGCCGGCGGTATATATATGGACAGCTATCACGCCAAAGAGGGTCAGGCGGTGTTTTCTGTTACCGGTGGTAAGGTAACAACGAGTCATATTTACGGCCCGGATAAACTTACGATATCGGGCGGCACGGTTGTGAGCGGCCGCGTCAATGCGAACACCGTTCTGCTTCAAAACGGCAGCCTGACGGTGCGCGAGGCGGTGCATATGTATCCGAATAGGGGCGATGTAATGTACGCATCTCATGCCATATACTGCAAAAATCTTACGGTCAGCGGCGGAGTGCTGGACGCGGCATGGAATTGGGACGAATATACGCCCATTGCGTTTCCGGCGGGGTGGTATAGCGATGATTATGTTCAGCCTTTGATAAAAATACCCGGCGGTACTGCTTCGTTCAGCGGTGGCACCGTGAAATTTGATGCCGGCTGCGCCGGAAATACGGTAATCAAGGCGGAAACACTCAGCCTTACCGGCGGTGTCAGGGGAAGCGGCTATACAAATGAGGACGGCAGCGATACTTATATTCAAAAGGACAGTGACAAACCCGTAGAATTTTCCGTACAGCCTGCGGATTACAGCGGTGTGGATAACGCGATAGCCAAGGCAAACGCTCTGAATAAGGATGAATACAAGGACTTTTCAGCGGTGCAGGCGGCGATGGACGCGGTAGTACGCGGCAAAAACATAGACGAACAGGCGGCGGTTGACGCCATGGCAAAGGCTATTGAGGATGCCATTGCCGCCATTGAGAGAAGACCGTCGGAGCCGCAGAAGGATACGGCCGATAACGACAGCTTCCTGCTGCTTGCAGCGCTTGCATTTATAAGCGGAGGAGCTTTTGTCGGTGCTGCAAAGCTTATAAAAAAAGAAAACATATTCTAATCAAAACTTGCGTTATTATAAAAACAGCAGCCCGGTCAGGCTGCTGTTTCAATATTCTCAAACATTATTCAGCGCTTATGCTTGTACTGTTGCGCGTCTGTCATTTTGCATTGCTCATTTCCCGGCTTTTTTCCTCACATTTTTTAACAGCTTCCATAATAGCGGCAGTAAATCCGTTTTTCTCCAGTGCATACACGGCTTCAATTGTTGTCCCGGCGGGGGAGCATACCATATCTTTAAGGTCGGAAGGCGATTTTCCTGTTTGCTTAACCATGTTTGCCGAACCTATCACCGTTTGCAGTGTAAGCGCGGAAGCCTGTTCGCGGGAAAGACCGGCGCGCACTCCGGCATTTATCATTGCATCAATAAACATAAAAACATATGCAGGTCCGCTGCCCGATACGGCAGTCACCGCATCCATCAGCCGCGCGGGCACCTCTGTTACCGCCCCGATACAGCTAAGCAGCCCTATTACAAAATCCACAGTATCTCTGCTTGCCGTATAATCATCCGATACCGCAAACATGCCCATTCCCACAAGCGTAGGGGTATTGGGCATTATGCGAATAACTTTGAATTTATCAAGCAGCATACGGCTTATTTCTTTTGCGGATATACCGGCAATTATACTTACGCAGCTGTCGCATGTGCAGCCGCTTTGGGCATACTGCTCCAAAGCCTCTTTGGCGTGTGCCGGCTTTACCGCAAGAAATGTAATGCGGCTTTGACCAAGCATTGCTGCATTGGCAACTGCGTTAAAGCCAAGCCCGATAAGCTTTTCCCTGCGCTCTTTTGATATTTCGTAAATTGTTATATCAGAGCTTTTCACGCGTCCGCACTGTACAAGACCGGAAGCAATTGCAAGGGCCATGTTGCCACCGCCTATAAAACTGATTTTTTCATTCTTCATTGCTGCTGCGACCTTTCGGTGTGTAAATCTTTTCACACATGAAATTTTATATAATACGGTAAAAAGCGGCGGAGAAATCCTAAAAAATACTTATCGCTGCGTTACCGTGATTATTATAACAGCAGTATATCATAAAACATCAAAAACTCCAACATATAACGCAAAAAAATAACACTTTGCGGAAAAAACCGTGAATGTATTATTTTATTATATTTATGTGAATCAAAATAAAATAATGTTAATTGAAAGGAATGCATGTATAAAATGCCCGCTTCTTGTATCGGTTTTAATAAAACTTGCTTTTGTACAGCGGCGTTTATTAAAAGCTTTTATAATGCAAAAAGTGCTTGCCAATGCATTGCCTTTTGTGTATAATAACCGAGCAGTCAGCAAAGCAGACGGGGTTATAGCTCAGTTGGTCAGAGCGTTACGTTGACATCGTAAAGGTCGTTGGTTCGAGCCCAATTAACCCCACCAAATTCCTGGGATGCGCGCTGTCCTTTGTTATAATACCCACAAGTATTAAATAAGGGAAACTATGCGTGCTCTGTAATAAAGACATGCCACCGCAGCTTGCTGTGCCAGTGGACGCCTGCGTACAGAGGCAGTTATCCCGCCTGTCTTCGGAGACGGGTGTTAGTTCTTAGGACTAAAACGGCACCTCGGGAACAAAATTTTTGCTTGACAAATAAATAAAGCTTTGTTATAATACACTGCGTTGAATCGATGCGGAATTGTGTAACGGTAGCACCTACGACTCTGACTCGTATTGTTAAGGTTCGAATCCTTATTCCGCAGCCAAATGCCTCCCTGGTCTAGTGGCCTAGGACATCGCCCTCTCACGGCGGTAACAGGGGTTCGAATCCCCTGGGAGGTGCCAAATATCGGCAGATCCTGTTTCGGGTTTGTCGATTTTTTTATCACTTTTTGCTTTGTTTTTTCTGTGTTCATTTGCGAAGTTTTTTGCCGCTCCTTGCGCAGATTTTTTGAATTTCGATAAATACGGTGCTTGCCTTTGTAAAAGTGCTCAAATAGCCGTTTTTTATTAATGCATACGGCGATTTCAAAAAGCATTTTACAATCGATATTTTAAGTGATATAATCAATATGTTGATGTTAAGCATTATATCAGTGTAAAGAATCCGAATACTTTTATGCGGTTTTGCACTTTTACAGCGCCGGCAACAATTATAAATAATCTGCCTTATAATCGGTACAGTGATGCTGATAAGGAGTAAATTTGTGTTTAAGCCTTGTCGCATATTTCGGCGGCGGGCTTTTGTTTTATTTTTTTGATCCTTGCCGCTGCATCATATTTGAGTATCAGATGCAAAGTCGCTTAGACTTTTTTAATAACGGAATACTCTGACTGATTATAACGAGATAACAGGGAGGATAACGGGCATGAACAGCCAAAACATCAAAGCATGCATCATGGATCAGGCTGCCGTCGACAGGGCGATTACGCGAATAGCGCATGAAATAATCGAAAAGAACAAAGGCGTGGCCGATCTTGCCATAGTTGGCATACAGCGTCGCGGAGTGCCGATTGCTCGTGACATTGCGGACAGAATAAAAAAAATCGAAGGAAACACTCTGCCATTCGGAATTCTCGATATCACGCTGTACAGGGACGATCTTTCCATTATGGAGGATATGCCCAAGCTGAACGGATCGGATATTCCCTTTGATGTAACCGGCCGCAAAATAGTGCTTGTTGACGATGTTATATTCACCGGGCGAACGGCAAGGGCTGCAATCGATGCCGTGCTTCACTGCGGCAGGCCGAAACTCATACAACTTGCGGTGCTTGTTGACCGCGGACACCGCGAGCTTCCGATCAGAGCCGATTATGTCGGCAAAAATGTCCCTACCTCGCTTGACGAAATTATCAATGTCATGGTAGAAGATATAGACGGGCAAAAGGGCGTATTGCTTTGCGAAAAACAGGACGAGGTGTAAGTACGCAGCGGCGGCTTTTCGCAAGTCAACCAAAAAACGCTCGCTCGCAAGTTCGTTCCCTTTCAAATTGACAATTATACTGCGTGCGTGGTATTATAATCATATTACATTATAACAATTCAAGCAATACGTGCAACGCAGCCGTAGCCGTAGCTGACGGATCAAAAGCTGCTGTTGCTGCGGTTTTTTCTGTTTTCGGAGGTTACATGAAGCTTACAGACGGTCTATCGGTTCAAAACGGACATCTTTTCATAGCGGACAGCGATGCCTGTACGCTTGCCAAAAAATACGGAACGCCCCTTTATGTTATGAATTACGATCTTATTCGTGCCCGCTGCCGCGAATTGCGCGAGGCCATGGATAAATATTGCCCGGGGGGGCGCGTTATGTTTGCTTCAAAGGCGTTTATGAACGAGGCAATGTGCCGTATCGCATATAACGAGGGGCTGGGGCTTGATGTTGTTTCCGGCGGAGAACTGTATACGGCGCTGCACGCGGGAATACCAGGCGACTGCCTTGAACTTCACGGCAACAATAAGACCGAACATGAAATCGAGCTTGCACTTAAGAATAATATTTACCGTATAATCATTGACGGTTTTGATGAAATCGCGCTTATAAAGTCAATAGCCAAGCGTATGGGTAAAAAGAATATTCCTGTAAGCATAAGGCTGCGTCCGGGTATTGAAGCGCATACCCATGAAGCGATACAAACCGCAAATCTTGACTGTAAATTCGGTTTCAGCGTGTCGGGCGGCGAGGCAATGAAGGCCGCCGAAATGCTGCTGGGCGATGATACCTTCCGCCTTTGCGGTGTGCATTGCCATATAGGCTCACAGATATTTCAGACCTCTCCCTTCTCGGTTCTTTGTGCGCATTTTGTCGATTTTGCACATAGTCTGCGCCAAAAAACCGGGTATACGGCAGAGGAATTCAATTTCGGCGGAGGTTTCGGAGTATGGTATGTAAACGGCGATACGCCGGTTGAATTGGGCAGCTATATCAAAACCATTGCCGATACTCTCAAAGAGCTGTGTGAGCAGGCTTCGTTTCCGATGCCGCATATAACGGTGGAGCCGGGCCGCTCCATAGTCGGAGAGGCTGGAACTACGCTTTACACGGTCGGCGGAGTAAAAAATATACCGGGAATACGCACATATGTTTCGGTGGACGGCGGTATGTTTGATAATCCCCGCTGCGCTCTGTATGATTCTCATTATACGGTAGTTTGTGCTGACAGAGCGGACGCACCGCATGATAATACTGTAACATTGGCGGGAAAATGCTGCGAATCCGGCGATATAATAACAAAGGATGCACTGCTTCCGCAGGATATCCGTCCGGGCGAAACGGTTGCCGTGCTTACAACCGGCGCTTATAATTACAGCATGGCCAGCAACTATAATCGCAACGGCGTACCGGCCGTCGTGCTTGTCGGCAAAGGTGTAGAGAGCATAATCGTAAAAAGACAAACCTATGAAGATCTGGTTTCACACGATGTCTTGCCTGATTTTCTAAAATAAATCTGTCATTTTTCCACGCAAATAAATTTATTAAGGAGGGGTACAGCGTGCTGCTTGGCTTTTTAAGAGAACTTTTCAGCGGAAATCTTGATACCGTCTATCTTGCTGCCTTTTTGCCCATAGTGGCCGGCGTGCTGCTTTCAATATCTGCTCACGAGTGTGCACACGGGCTTGCTGCTTATTGGCAGGGGGATACTTATGCCAAAAATACCGGCAGACTTACCCTTAACCCCTTCAAACATCTTGACCCGCTGGGCACAGCGCTGCTGCTGTTAGTGGGATTTGGCTGGGCAAAGCCTGTGCCGGTGGTGCCGTCAAACTTCAAACACGGCAAGGCGAGTATGCTTTGCGTAGCTTTTGCAGGGGTTGTGTGCAATATTTTCATTGCCTTTTTGCTGATGAATTTATTGTATTTCTTCATTTTTATCTGCGGGCTTGACCTCAGCGCTTTTTGGGCAAAGGTGCTTTATGTTGCGTTTTATAATATAATTTTTGTAAATATATCGCTGGCCGTTTTCAATTTGATCCCGGTCCCGCCGCTGGACGGATACCGTGTAGTAAAGGCGATTTTTGCAAATATGCGCAATCAGAATTTCTTTTATACGGTTGAGCGTTACAGCACCTATATCGGTCTTGCCGTGCTGCTTATAATCAGTCAGACGGGAATACTTGATATATGCTCTGACGGCGTATTTGATTTGCTGTCTTCTCTTTGCAGGCTGATATACGGTGCGTACGGCGGCACTGCAATGTGAGGTAGGCATGGAACTGAATTTTAAGCTCACGGAATTTGAGGGACCGCTCGATCTGCTGCTGCACCTGATCGATAAAGCCCAAATTGCCATTGAGGATATTTTCGTTTCGGATATCACGGAGCAATATCTTGAATATGTTAACACCCTGCCGGAAATCAATATGGAATCGGCAAGCGAGTTTTTGGCTACGGCCGCCATGCTTTTGGAAATCAAATCACGCCGCCTGCTGCCCAAACCGCCCAAGCCGGAGGAGGATGAAGAGGACCCCGAACAGGTGCTTATCCGTCGCTTGCAGGAATATAAGCGCATAAAAGAAAATGCCGTCATTCTTCGCGCCCGCGAAGGTGAACTGGAGGGGATGTATTTCAAAAAACCGCAGGAATATTGCTTTGACGAGCGTTTTGAGCTGGAGGATGTTTCAATGGAGGCGCTCATGAAGGCGCTTGAAAATGTCATAGCACGCCTGAACAGCAAGCGCCAGCTTCCGGCAGTAAGAGAAATACGCAGGGACACTTTTACAATAAAAGATAAAATAAATTATATCAGGCAGCGCCTGAGTATACGGAAAAGTCTGCGTTTTGACGAGCTTTTCGCTCACGATCGTACCCGAGGAGAGGTGGTAACCACATTTATGGCTATGCTGGAGCTGTGGAAAAACCGCTATCTGAGCATCACCCAAAATGAGTTGTTTTCCGACATAATTGTAACAAAAACGGAGGCTGCATAGGATGGAGATCAAGAGATTGGCATGCGCATTGGAGGCAATACTGTTTGTCACCGGCGAAGCAGTGAGCCAAAAGGAGCTGTGTTCGGCTTTGGGAGTGCAATATGCGGCTCTTGAGGAGGCTTTTGAGCTTCTGAAAGCCAAGTATTCGGGAAACAGCGGAATACTTTTTATGAATTACGGCGACAGCATGCAGCTTTCTTCAAATCCGGAATATCGCCGCGAGGTGGAGGATATGCTCAACCCCGTACAGCGCAAGTCACTGTCGCAGGCAAGCCTTGAGGTGCTTTCCATAATTGCCTACAAGCAGCCTGTAACGCGCGGTGAGGTGGAAGAGATACGCGGTGTAAAATGCGATTATTCCATCATGTGGCTGCTGCAAAAGGGGCTTATAAAAGAAGCGGGAAGACGCGATACGGTTGGGAAACCTATGCTTTTTGTCACAACAGATCTTTTTTTGAGGCATTTCGGGCTGTCCGACCTTGATGAACTGCCGGAGCAGCCGGAGATGCTGCTTTCGGATGCGGATATACCGGAGCAGGAATAATTTTCGGATTGCATCCGTTTGGGTATATTACAGCTGATATTGCGCACACTTTCCGGCGGAGGTGTGCGCTTTGTTTTTTTGGGTGCTGGGCGCTGTTTTTCTGCTTATTTCGGCATTTTTTGCCACATTTCGACTGAAAATACGAATTTGCGCGGCGGATGGGGAGGCGGCGGCAGAGGTGGGGGCGAGATTTTTATATTTTTTTGAGCCGGAGCGAATATTGTCAATTTGCAAAAAAGGCGGAAAATGGGGGCTTTTCGCGTTCGGTATTAAAATTGCGCCGGACTTTAAGAGAGGGAGGAGAAAAACAAAAACGCAAAAAAACAGTGAAAAAAGCGTAAAAAAAGCCTCAAAAACCGTTAAAAAAAGTGCAAAAAAACGCTCAAAAACGAAGAGAAAATTTTTTGCGTGGCTTTTTAAACATATAAAGGTGAGAAAGCTGAAAATCAAGGCCGTGATAGGAACCGGTGATGCGGCAAGCTCGGCTTTGATATGCGGCATTATCAATGCGTTGCTTTTTGCTGCGGCGGAGGCTGTTTGCAAACAGCCGGATATTGGAATAGGCTTTTCCGACGGGTTTGATTTCTGCTGTGATGCGGCTGCGGAAATATCGTTGTAGAGGCAAGGCAACCGTAAATATATTTTTTAAGCAATTTTCAAATGACAAAAAATGATATTGAATAATTACAGTTAAAATTGCAGATATTATCCTTACGGTTAATTTGACCGAATATATTTTCGGAGTTGATGCAGTGATGGAAAGACAGCCGGTGGAAAGCGTAATGGATACTACGCTTGCGCATATTAAGGAGATGCTGGATGTGGATACGGTTGTAGGCAAGCCGGTATTCAGTGAAGGCGGAACGGTGATAATACCTCTTTCCCGTTTGGGAGTGGGGTTTGCAGCGGGGGGCGCACAGTACGGAGATAATAAAGGGGAGGAGTATCCCTTCGGCGGCGGAGGCGGCGCGGGAATGTCGGTTAACCCGTGCGGCTTTCTTGTGATAAACGGAGGAAACGCCAGCTTTTTGCCTGCGCAGCAAAGCGACGGTCTGGACAGAATAATGGGCGGGATGCCGCGTTTTATTGAGCAGCTTAAGGGGCTTATTTGCCTTTTCAGAAGCGGGGAGACGGATGAGGATGAAAAGGAGCAGTAGGCTGCGGCGCGCGGCATGCGCATGCGCGGTTATTACGGCGGTTGTCTTGGGTGTATGTTCTCCGGCTGCGGCAGCCTCGCCTGCTACGGCCGGAGCCTATTGCGTTATGGATGCGCAGACGGGTGAGGTGATATGTCAGAAAAATGCGTATGCCCGCATGGAGATGGCAAGCACCACAAAGGTGATGACTGCACTTGTAGCACTGGAAAATGCGCCGCTTTCCCTTACCGTGAGGATAACACGCGCCGAAGCGGGCACCGAAGGCTCCTCGATGTATTTAAGAGCCGGAGATGTGTATACGCTTGAGGATTTGCTTTTGGGAATGATGCTGGTTTCGGGCAACGATGCGGCACTTGCGGTTGCAAAAGCGGTGGCGGGAAGCGAGGCCTCCTTTGTGCATTTGATGAATGAAAAGGCACAGGAGATAGGAATGTGCGATACGCATTTTGATAATCCGCACGGACTGCATTCGCAAGAGCATTATACATCGGCATATGATCTTGCTCTGCTGTGCGGATATGCTATGCAAAACGCCGAGTTCTGCCGTATAGTGGGCTGCAAAAGCGCCGGCATAAAAGAGCTTACGCGCGGCGAGACAAGAGTGATGGTGAACAAGAACCGCTTTATATATGCCTTTGAAGGAGCGGACGGAATCAAAATAGGCTATACGCGCCGGGCGGGAAGATGCCTGTGTGCTTCTGCCGGCAGAGACGGAAAAAGAATGATATGCGTGCTGTTAAATGATGCGGACTGGTTTGCTTCTGCCGCAGAGCTATTGGAGGAAGCTTTCAAAAACAAAAGGTGACTGCGGCATTTATAAACAGAAAACGCAAAAACACAATACTAAGGGGCGGCTGTTGCGGCGGCGTGACCTGCGGGGCGAGTTTTTGTTTACTTTATTGCGGGAATATTATATAATAATCGCAATGTAAAAGGTAAAAGCGGCCCGACGCAGGGCACGGCGCTTTTGACCGTAATAATGGCCGTGAGGCCTTTTTGAAAGAGGAAGCAATGGAGAGACTGCATAAGCTTATGGCGCGCTGCGGCGTGGCATCAAGAAGAAAATGTGAGGAAATGATCAAGGAGGGGCGGGTGAGCGTGAACGGAATTACGGTCACTCTGCCCGGAAGTCAGGCTGACCCGGTGAAGGATCGCATAGCCGTGGACGGCAAAGAGATAAAAGTACCCGCAAAGAAAACCTACATAATGCTCAATAAGCCGGATGCCGTGGTAAGCACGGCTATGGACCCTGAGGGGCGGAAAACGGTGCTGGACTGCGTGCCGTTTGAAGGCCGGCTGTACCCGGTGGGCAGGCTTGATTATCATACTCAGGGGCTTATACTGCTTACCGATGACGGCGATGCCGCATATCGCCTGACACATCCCAAATATGAAATTGAAAAGGAATATGTTGCCGTAATTAAGGGGGATATAACCCGTCATGAGCTGAACAAGCTTCAGGCGGGCGTGGTTATCGCCGTTCCCGAGGGCGAGGTGCGTACTGCGCCGGCAAAGGCGGCGGTTATAGGCCGTACAGAGCATACGGCAACGGTGAGCGTGATAATACACGAAGGCCGAAACAGGCAGGTGCGCCGTATGCTGGAGGCTGTCGGCAAGGAGGTATTAAAGCTTACAAGGGTACGGATGGGAGAATTGCAGCTGGGAAATTTGGCAGCCGGTGAATGCAGGGAGCTTAACAGCGTTGAGATAGCCTATCTCAACAGGCTGAAATGACACGCGTTATATGCTCTGACTGCGGCCGCGCATGCAATGCGGAGCGCACGGAGAAACAGGGCAAGGGCTTTTGCGGCTGCGGTCTGCTGCCGCGTGCGGCGCTTGCAAGAGCGCATTTCGGAGAGGAGCCTTGTATAAGCGGAAAGAGGGGAAGCGGAACCGTATTTTTCTGCGGATGCTCTTTAGGGTGCGTTTTTTGCCAGAATTACGAAATATCGCATGACGGCGCGGCCGGAAAGGAAATAACGCCGGCGCGTCTTGCGGATATATTCCGTGAGCTTGAGGATTCCGGCGTACACAATATAAACCTTGTAAATCCTACGCATTATACATATGCAATCGACGAAGCCATGAGGCTGTACAGACCGGGGATCCCGGTGGTATACAATACCTCCTCCTATGACGGGAGCGCGGCGCTTGCAAGGGCTGCGGAGTGGACGGATATATTTCTTGCGGATCTGAAGCTGGTTTCGCCGTCAAGAAGCAGACGGTATCTTAAAGCGGAGAATTATCCCGAAACGGCCTTAAAGGCCATTGATGCAATGAAGCGTATGCAGCCAAAGGACGAGTTTGCATCGGACGGGATAATGCAAAGGGGGGTTATAGTGCGTGTGCTGGTATTGCCGTGCAATGCCGACCAGGCGCGCGCCTGCGGGCGGATGATAAAGGAAAGATGGGGCGCGGATACGGTAGTGAGCGTTATGAGCCAGTATTACCCGGCGGGAGAGGCGGCCGGAGGCAAATATCCTGAGATTGCGCGCAGAATAACGGCAAGAGAGTATGAAAGCGTATGCGCCTGCTTTTCGGAGCTGGGATTTTCAAAGGGATATTATCAAAAGCCGGACAGCGCGGACAGCGTATATACGCCGATATTCAACGGCGAGGGAATATAAAAGGGAATACATAAAGAGATAGCGGAGCAGCCGGCTGCACGGAACGAAAAAAGCGCTGAGGTGTGCGGCACGCGGGCAGTGCAAGGGGACAGAACGGGAGAAAGGAGCGGTTCGCAATGACGGAGGAAGCCGTTAAAATGCTTATGCAGCTTAACAAAGAGGGCTTTGACACGGCTGTAAAGCGGTATGAGCTGCTTAGAGCGATAAGCTATGTTCAGCCGGTGGGGCGGAGGCAGCTTGCACTGTATACCGGCCGCACGGAGCGGGAGGTGCGGGCGGAATGCGAGGCGCTGCGCGCTTCGGGGCTGCTGCGGGTGGAAAGCGCCGGGATGATAGTGAGCCGTGTCGGATACCGGCTGCTTGAAGAGCTGGAGGAAACGGTGCACAGCCTTACAAGCGCGCAGCAGCCGGAGCAGGAATTGGTGCAGAAGTACGGTATAATGCGGGCGGACATTGTAAGCGGTGATTCCGATGCGCATTCGCTGGTAAGACGGGATATAGGTCTTTGCGCGGCCATGCAGATGCGGCAGTACATGAAGGAATATCATACCTTTGCCCTTACGGGCCATGAGATAGTAGGGCTTATGGCGGACGGGGGATATCCGCCGGATTGCGGACGGGGGGCGGTGCTTTACCCGGCACGCACGGCGCAGATGAATAAGGAGGATACGGGAGCGAACTCCAATTGCGCCCGTTTGGGGCGCAAGAGCGGGGCGGAATACAAGCTGCTGCACCTTGGGAGCAATCCCTCGCTTAACGAGCTGGAGCGGCGCTATCATGAGCCGGATGTAACGCATATCGTGGCCGCGGTGGAAAATGCCGATGTTTTGGTATCCGGCATTACGCCGCTTGAAAAAAGCCAGCTTTTTGCCTCGATGAGCGTGCGTGCGCAGGATCTGCTGATGCAGTCAAGCCCCTGCTGCGAGCTGCTTGGCAGCTTTATAAGAGAGGACGGAAGGCAGATAAACAATCCGCCGCTTTATTCCTTAAGCGTGGATGAGATAGCGCGTTTTCGGGTGTTTTTGCTTTTGGCATCGGGCGCACGGGAGACGGCCGGGATAAGGGCGATGATACGAAGATTTTCAAATGTGCATCTTGTGACGGATGAAAAGACCGCAAAAGCGTTATTGGAGTATGAGTAAAATCAGCTGCGCATGTAAATCGGGGGGGCTGCGCCGGCACAGGCGGGGCGTTATGCGTTTCGGCAGGTAAACAAATGATGAACAAATGCTAAAAAAACAGCAGTATACGGCAAAAACGGCGATATCGATTGACTGAAATGCGCGAATGGGCTATTATATACGGCGGGTAGGAATATTTCGGGCTTTTGCATCGGATATTCCGAAAGCAACAAATAACAATTATAACCTGTAAGGAGTTGTAGAAATGAGTAAGAAAACAATAGAGGACATTTCCGTAAAGGGCAAGAGAGTTCTTGTTCGGGTTGATTTCAATGTGCCCCTGGATGATGAGGGCAATATTACCGACGAAACCAGAATTAAAGCGGCGCTGCCCACAATAAATTATCTTTTGGACAATTCCGCCAAGGTTATTCTGTGCTCGCACCTTGGAAGGCCGAAGGGAGAATTCAATATGAAGTATTCCCTTGCGCCCGTTGCAAAGCGTCTTAAGGAAATCTACGGCGAGGATAAAGTGACCTTTGCCTCCGATGTTATCGGACCCAGCGCACAGGAGGCGGTAGCAAACCTTAAGGAAGGTCACATTGTACTGCTTGAGAATCTTCGCTTCCACAAGGAGGAGGAGAAAAACGATCCTGAGTTTGCAAAGAAGCTGGCTTCCTATGCCGATATTTATGTAAACGATGCATTCGGAACGGCTCACCGCGCTCATGCCTCCACCGAGGGAGTTACCAAATATCTGCCCTCCGTTGCAGGATATCTTATCGGCAAAGAGCTTTCCATAATGGGCGGCGCGCTTGAGCATCCGCAGAGACCGTTTATTGCCATTCTGGGCGGCAAGAAGGTGTCGGACAAGATAGGCGTTATCAATAATTTGCTGGATAAATGCGATGCGCTTATTATAGGCGGCGCAATGAGCTATACCTTCTTTGCTTCAATGGGGCTGAATACCGGCACCAGCATTGTGGAGAAGGACAAGATAGAGCTTGCGGGAGAGCTGATGAAAAAAGCCGAGCAGAAGGGCGTTAAGCTGCTGCTTCCGGTGGATTGCGTGGTTGTACAGGAATTCGGCCCCGATGCCCCCAAGAAAACCGTTAAGCGCACGGAGATCCCGGACGGCTACGAAGGAATGGACATCGGGCCCGAGACTCGCGCCATTTATGCCGATATTATCAAAACGGCAAAGACGATCATTTGGAACGGCCCGATGGGCGTTTCCGAGTTTCCGAGATTTGCCGACGGCACCCGCGCCATTGCCGAAGCAATGGCGGCCAATACCGATGCGGTAACCATTATCGGCGGCGGCGATTCGGCTGCGGCGGTTGAGAAGCTGGGCTATGCCGACAAGATGACCCACATTTCCACCGGCGGCGGAGCAAGCCTTGAATTCCTTGAAGGACGCGAGCTTCCCGGCGTTGCGGCGCTGAACGATAAAGAATAAGATATTTGTTTCGGGGTAACGGCTGTTACCCCGAAGCTTTGCTTTTTACAAAGGATTTTGCCACAGGCACAAAAGAAAGGTGATTTTTATGCGTAAAGCGATTATTGCAGGCAACTGGAAAATGAATAAAACCCCGGCGGAGGCCGTTGAGCTTATAAATGCGCTCAAGCCCCTTGTTAAGGATGCAAAGTGCGATGTTGTGGTATGCCCAAGCTTTGTATGCCTTGCTGCTGCCGCAGAGGCGGTGAAGGGCAGCAACATACATCTGGGCGCTCAGAATGTACACTGGGCCAAAAGCGGCGCGTTCACCGGCGAGATATCAGCCGATATGCTTAAAGAGCTGGGTGTGGAATATGTTATCATCGGGCACAGCGAGCGCCGGCAGTATTTCGGCGAGACTGACGAAACGGTGAATAAGCGTGCCGCATTTGCGCTGGAGAACGGTCTTATACCGATCATTTGCGTGGGCGAGACGCTGGAGCAGCGCGAGGAGGGCATTGCGCTTTCGCTTGTAGCGGATCAGACGCGCAAGGCGCTTGAGGGCTTTACGGCGCAGCAGGTTGCGGGTATTGTGATAGCATACGAGCCGGTATGGGCTATCGGAACCGGAAAAACCGCTACTAAAGAGGATGCAAACGAGGTTATTGCGCACATCCGCAAAACGGTGGCGGAGAAATTCGGAGAGGATGCGGCGCAGAAGATCCGCATACAGTACGGCGGAAGCATGAAGCCTGCAAATGCTGCGGAGCTTATGGCGATGAGCGACATCGACGGCGGTCTTATCGGCGGAGCGAGCCTTAAGGCAGAGGAGTTCTCAAAGGTGGTCAACTATTAAACCGCGCGGCAACATTTATTGAAGGTATTATCCGGCATATAACAGATATATGCTCAGTGGGGAGTGAAAAATATGAGTAAAAAGACTACCGCACTTATTATTATGGACGGGTTCGGGATTACCGACAAAACCAAGGGAAATGCCGAGCTGGCGGCGGGAACGCCGAACCTTGACCGTCTGCGCAGCGAATATCCGTATGTGCAGATCGGTGCAAGCGGTATGGATGTAGGGCTGCCGGCGGGACAGATGGGCAACAGTGAAGTGGGACATCTGAATATCGGCGCGGGCCGCGTTGTATATCAGAAGCTTACGCTTATAACAAAGAGTATTATGGACGGGGGCTTCTATAAGAAAAAATCTTTTATTGATATGATGCAGCAGGTGAATGAAAACGGCGGACGGCTGCACATTATGGGGCTGCTTTCCGACGGAGGCGTTCACAGCCATATCGAACACCTGTTTGCCGTGCTGCGGCTTGCAAAGCAGCAGGGAATAAAAGAGGCGTATGTGCATTGCTTTATGGACGGACGGGACGTGCCGCCTTCCAGCGGAGAGAAGTACATAGGCGAGCTTGAGGACTTTATAGCTAAGGAAGGGTACGGCAAAATTGCCACGGTTGAGGGCAGGTATTATGCTATGGATCGTGACAACCGCTGGGACCGCGTGGAAAAGGCATATAATGCGGTGGCGCTCGGCAAGGGCAACACGGCAAAAAGCGCGATGGAGGCCGTAAGAGAGGCTTATGGGCGCGGAGAAACCGATGAGTTCATAACGCCGTGCGTGGTAGAGGAAAACGGCCGTCCGATTGCCACGGTGGAGAACGGCGACGGTGTATTCTTCTATAATTTCCGTCCTGACAGAGCGCGTGAGATAACAAGATGCTTCATTGACAACAACTTTACCGGCTTTGAAAGAGAAAAGAAGAATGTTGTATTCCTTGGCCTTACGCAGTACGATGAGACCTTTACGGGCATTATCACCGGCTATACTCAGGAGGAGCTGCACATCTCCCTTGAGAATAATCTGGGCGAATATGTATCGAAAATGGGCAAAACGCAGGTTCGTATTGCGGAAACGGAAAAGTATGCTCATGTGACCTTCTTTTTTAACGGCGGTGTGGAAAAATGTAACGAGGGCGAGGACAGAGTGCTGGTGCCTTCGCCGAAGGTGGCAACTTATGATCTGAAGCCGGAAATGAGCGCATATGAGGTTTGCGATAAGGCGGTGGAGGCCATTCGCTCCGGGAAATATGATCTGCTTATTATGAATTATGCAAACTGCGATATGGTAGGTCACACCGGCGTTATGGAGGCTGCCGAAAAGGCGGTGCGCACCGTGGATGAGTGCGTTGCGAGAGTTGTTGATGAGATTCTTGCTGCCGGCGGCAATGCGATTGTGACGGCGGATCACGGAAACGCGGAGCAGATGGTATATTATGATTCGGATATCCCCTTTACGGCGCATACGACAAACCCCGTGCCGTTTATTCTGGTGGATCCTGCAAGAAAGAATGTGCATCTGCGCAAGGACGGTAAGCTTGGAAATATCGCGCCTACGCTGTGTGAGCTTATGGGATTGCCGGTGCCCAAAGAAATGGATTGCGGCAGCATGATTGTTAAATGAGTTTTTAACGTTTTGTTTACTGAAAATTAACAGGAATAAACTCCCTTGATGTTGAATTATTATATTAAGAAACACGAAGGGAGTTTTTTTATGAAGATACGGTACAATACAAAAGATCACGAACCCAGTGCAAGACTTAAAAGCGTCATTGAGAAAAAACTCGTAAAGCTGGACAGATTCTTCGTGGAGGAGCCGGAGGCCGAGGTTGTAACGCGATGCATTAAAAAGACCGCCATAATGGAGATTACGGTAAGCTGCCAAGGGGCGGTGCTGCGCTGTGAAAGACAGGGAGAGGATTTTTTTGCACTGACGGACGAATGTCTGGCGGTGCTGGAAAAACAGATAGTGCGGTATAAGGGCAAGCTGAATAAGCGCGTTAAGATGACGGAGGCAGCATCGGAGCAGGAGCCTGAGCCGATAGGGGAGCTTGTAAGAACCAAGAAAATAGAGCTTATGCCCATGAATGCGGAGGAAGCGGTTGCGCGTCTGGAGCTTTCCGACCACGATTTTTACATTTTTGAAAATGAGGATAACGGCCGGATATGTACCGTTTACAGAAGGAAGGACGGAAATTACGGATTACTTGAGCCGATGTAAGCTGCCGGATGCGGTAAGAATTACGGAAATCAAAAAATCATAAATACAGTGCTGCCGCGTTTTGCGAAAGGAAAGACATAAGGAGTGCCGATTCGGCACTCTTTTTTTCATTTACGCGTGCGCGGTATCATATCGTTTGATATGGGAAAATCAGAAAAGCATTTGTACAAGGGCGGGTGATTTTACGGAAAATCTGCGTTATGTACTGCCCGTGCGCATATCGGAAATGCTTTTTCAGACACCGCGGGATAAGCTGAATACGGTAAGCGAGCTGCGGTTAAGAATAGGCCAGCCGGTTATTGTGCGTACGGGATTTACGGAGAACGGACTGGGGGAAAGGGGATTGCAGAGAGAACCGGGAACGGTGTTTTCCGCTGCGGATGCACTGGCGTTTATGACAAGGATAAATGAGCATTCGCCGTATGCACATGCTCAAAGCATGCAGTCCGGGTTTGTTACCGTGCGCGGCGGGCACAGAATAGGAATGGGCGGACAGGCCGTATGCAGCGGCGGCAAGGTTTCGGGCATTGTGGGGCAATCCTGCTTTTGTATACGGTGCGCGCATGAGGTAAAGGGCTGCTTTGAGAAAATACGCAGCCTTGTGTTTACGGAAAGTGTGTGTTCCTGTCTGTTTTTTTCCCTGCCGGGAGGCGGCAAAACGACAATACTGAGGGATTGCTGCAGGACGCTGTCGCGGGAGGGATACAATGTATCGCTGATAGATGAGCGCAATGAAATAGCAGCCTGCTGCGCGGGCGTGCCCACGCTTGACCTGGGAACAAGGTGCGATGTGCTGGCGGGCTGCCCCAGAAGCGAGGGAATGATGATGGCGCTGCGTACATTGGCGCCGGATGTAATAATTACGGACGAGCTTGGCGGCGAGAAGGACGCGGAGGCGGTGAGAGATGCCATTAACGGCGGAGTTGCGGTGATAGCCTCGGCTCATGCCGGAAGCATTGAAGAGCTGAAGCGGCGGGGTTATGCAGACGGTATGGGCTTTGAGCGATATGTGTATTTGTCACGCGGCGCAGGGGGAACGGCTTTTCGGGTGTACGGGCAGGATATGAAGCCGCTTATAATGCGGGGAGGCAGAGTATGCTGTATATAAAGTTAGCGCTGTGCGCGGGGATCTTTGCGGCGTGCATTGTATTGCCGGCGCGTGCGGCGCGGACATACGGAGAAAGCGCGCACACGCTTAGGGAAATAGGGCAATTCATGCGTTTTTTAAGAAACGGTCTTATCCAGCGCAGGCCGGTAAAGGAACTGCTGGAGGAGATGAATTGCCCGTCGGAGCGTGTGGACAGATACCGAAAAGTGTGTGTGGAAAGCATGGAACGAGAGCCGGAGGAAAGGCTGGCAAGGCTGATGAAGGACGCGGTGCCCGGCCTTGAGCTGACAGGAAAATACGAACAGGCGGTATTACAGGAGCTGGAATATGCCGCAAGGGCATTGGAAAACGGCGATGCAGAAATCGCCTCAGAGCAGCTGGAGGCAGCCTATGAACGCCTTACGGAGCTTGCGGAGGAAGCGGATAGATGCTTTGAAAAGAAAAGGGAGCTGTACAGGCGTACGGGTCTTATAAGCGCGGCGGCTGTGTGCATGCTGATAATCTGACATGGATAGTACGGCGGAAAAACGGCAATACAGCAATACGGAGGCGGTGCGGCCTGTGCGATAGGCCGGACAAAACGCGCAGCGCGCGGGGAGCGGTTATGAACATTGATATAGTATTCAAAATAGCGGCCATCGGACTGCTTGTGGCGGTTTTGAACCAGCTGCTTACCAAAGCCGGCAAGGAGGATATTGCAATGATGACGACCATTGCGGGGCTTATATTGGTGATGCTTATGGTGATAAACATGGTATCCGGGCTGTTTGAAACGATAAAGCAGGTATTTGGGTTATACTGATGCGGGAAATATTGCAATTGGTGCTTTTTGCGGTGGCTGCGCTTGCAATGCTGGCTGCGGTGCGCCAGCAGAACAGAACATATGCGCTTATGCTGTCGGTAGCTGCGGGAGCGGCGCTTTTGCTGTATGCGCTGCCGCAGCTTACGGCCGTTATAAAGCAGGCATCGGCGTTGGCTGCTGCTGCGGGCAGGGACACGGGAGCACGGCTGGGCGTACTGCTGAAGGCAGCGGCTGCTGCGCTCTTGGGAGAATGGGGCGTTAATATCTGCCGGGATGCAGGCGAAAACGCGCTGGGCTTCAAGCTGGAGACTGCGGTGAGGATATTGCTGATAGCATCGGCAATGCCGATATACGCAGAGCTGCTCTCCCTTGCCCTTGAGGTGCTGCGCGATGCCGGCGGAGGTTTGAGCGGATAAGAAGCGGACATGCGGCTTAATGCGGCGCGGTATGCCGTTTTGCTGCGCAAAGTTTCGGCAGTGGTGCCCGGAGATGATGAAAATAATGAAGGCTGTAAAGAAGAAATGGTCCGTCGAGTGCGGAAAAATCAGAATTTTGTTTGCTGTTTTTACGGCGCTGCTTATTGTGCTGCTTTGGGGCAGAACAGCCTGCGCTCAGGAAGAGAATGAAATATGGGAAAGGCTGCAGGGACAGCTGGATGCATTGGAGCTTGGCAGGGCAGAGGAGCTGTACATACAGTACGGCAATGCGGGATTTTGCGATACCGTAAAGGCGATATTTGAAGGAAAATATGAAGCGGGAGGAACAACACGGGCGCTGCTTGGGCTGATATTGCCCGAAGTAAGCTCTGCGATAGGTATATTTACGCTGCTGTATCTTTTGGCTGCCGGAATAGGCGCGGTGGAAAAAGCGGCGAGGACAGAGCGCTTTTCCGGCATTACCGGCAGCATTGCCTCCGGGGTGTTTGCCCTTATATTTTTCGGCGGATTTCTATCTCTGTGCAAACGGGCGGGACAGGCTGCGGCTTCCCTTAACGAGGTTACCGATGCCGTATTTCCGGCGCTTACCGCGCTGCTTACGGCTGCCGGGGGAAAAAGCACGGCGGCCGTTTTGAATACGGAGTGCCTTGCGGTATCCCAAAGTGTAAACAATGCCGTAAATACCGTTATAGTGCCGGTGATACTGCTGCTTTGCGTGATATTGCTTTTGGACTGCACGGTATCGGAAAACCGTTTTGATCGGGCTTTGGCCTTCGGTAAGAGCACGGCGGGATGGTGCGTAGGCATGATGTATACATTTTACGGTGCGGTGGTGGGCATACGGGGGCTTTCCGCCGCCTCATATGACGGCGTGGCGCTGCGGGCGTTCAGATATACGCTGGGCAGCTCCGTTCCATTGGCGGGGTCGTTATTGGGGGACGGTGTAAACCTGGCGCTTGCGGGCTGTGCGGCGGTAAAAAATGCGTTTGGAACAGCATCGCTGCTGCTTACGGTGTTTACGGTGCTGGCGCCGTTTTCCGCAGTGGTAATGAATATGCTGGCGCTGCGGGCATTTACGGCGTTCTGCGGCGCATTTGCGCCGTCCGGTATAATACGCATGGCTGCCGGGGCGGCGGATCTGCTTAAGCTGCTTGCCGCAGTTATGCTGGGCGCGGGGCTTTTGACTCTTTCGATGCTGGGCATCGCAATTTTTGCGGCAGGCGGAATATAGAGGAAAGCGGTGAAAGATGGAAAGATTTGTAGAAACGGCGGCGTCGTGTGTGGCCGCCGCAGCGCTTGCGGGCTGCGCGGTGTATGTTATTGAGCAGCTGCTGCCGCAGGGGCGGCTTAGAGAATGCGTGCGGCTTATAGGCAGCGCGGTTATAGGAATAATTGTGCTGACATGCGCAAAGGATGCTGCGAATACTCTTACTGAAATAAAAACGGGGGACAATACCGCGGTAATTATGTCGCGGCAGGCGGATATGGGGCTGGAAAAAGGAATAACAATTCAGATACATAATCAGGCGGGCTTCGGCAATGCGGATGTAACGGTGAGGGTGGCAAACGGACAGGCGGAAGGCGTGATTATATGTGCAAAAAGCGAGGATAATGATGATGTGATATCGTTTGAAGCAAGAAAGGAAACGTTGGTGAGAATGCTTAAGATGCTTTATTCGGTAAAGGAAGAGAATATAGTAATTACGCGGGACTGGCTGTAACGGTGAGGGTATTTGATGAAACGGCCGATGCTTAATGGAGGGATGACGGGTGAAGGCGGCAGAGATATGGGAAAAAATCAAAGGAAAAAAGAATATAAAAGCAATAATTGCGGCGGCGGTGGGAGCGCTTATACTGCTTATTTATTTTATTCCGGGCAATACTGCGCAGGGGAAGACCGTGCAGAGCCGGAGTGAAATCGAAACAGGCGACGATGCACAGAGGCTGGCCGAGGTGCTTTCCGGAATAAAGGGGGCGGGAAAGGTGGAGGTGATGATCACATATGAATCGGACGGCGAGCTGGTGCCGGCATATCAAAAGGAGGAAAATGAAAATCGTTCTTCAAACGGTACTCAGGAATCATATTCGCTAAGCAGCAGTAATAAAATAGTAACGGTCTATGAGCAGGGAACCACGACGGCGCTGATATTGATGAAAAAGAAGCCGCAGGTGAAAGGGGTGATAGTTATTGCGCAGGGTGCGTCCGATCTTACGGTGAGGATGAGCCTTAGTCAGGCGGTACGCACGGTGCTTCAGGTCAGCGCGGACAGAGTGGACATATTTGAAATGAAATAAAGAGGGTGTAGAGGTATGTTCAGAATCAATAAAAAGGTATTGGTAATTGCGGGGCTGGCGATATTGCTGGCGGTAACGGGCGTGCTTAACTGGAAATTTGCCGCCGATAAAAAGGCGCGTCAGCAGGCAGAGGGAAACGGCGGCACGGAGCAGACGGTAAGCAGCTTTGCCGATTTCCGCACGGAGCGTGAAAGAGTGCGCACTCAGGAGCTTACGAGCATAGACAGTATAATCAACAATGAAAACACCGACACGCAGACATTGGCGGAGGCGCAGAAAATGAAGCTGGAGCTTACGGACACGATGGAGAAGGAGCTGCTTATAGAGGGGCTGCTTAAGGCAAAGGGTTTCGAGGATGCCGTTATTACCATCAGCGACGCGGCGGTTAATGTTATCGTAAAGCAAAAGGATCTGACAAAGCAGCAGGTAGCCCAGGTGCTGGAGATCGTACTGAGAGAAGCGGGGGATATAAGCGCCGAGAATGTTAAAATATCCGAAGCAGCATAATACTTAAAGCTGCATGAAAATGCCGGACAAAATGCGGGCGGCGCGCTGATTGCGGCAGATGACGAAAAAAAGAGTGCATAAGCACTCTTTTTAACATTCGGCATTATTGATCAGATGGTGCGCTGCACCTTGCCGGACTTCAGGCATGAAGTGCAAACACAAACACGCTTTTTGGTACCGTTTACAATAGCGTTTACCTTCTGTACATTGGGCGACCAATGGGTTCTGGTATGTCTCTTGGAGTGGCTGACATTGTTGCCAGACATAACACCCTTGCCGCAGATTTCACAATACTTTGCCATAACGCACACCTCCTTTAGGTATGTTGTAATCAAAACTCAATGGACATAATATATCACTGATGCGTATTTTTTGCAAGGGTTTTTTAGCAATATGCTGAAAAATAAGCATTCGGAACTGATTTATAGGCGCAACGGACGAAATAAACGGGGAAAGCATGCAAAATACTTGCAATAATTGCGGAATTGAATTAAAATACAATCGTATTCATATATCATTATCGGCAACAGTGTATTTACATCGGAAGGAGATTGAAACCTATGGCGATAAAAACCACGAATCAATACGGCTCCGTTTGTGTGGCGGACAATGTTGTTGCTACAATTGCAGGCCTTGCGGCAATGCAGTGCGCGGGCGTTGTGGGGATGGCTACACAGGGCGCGGCGGAAGGATTGGCCGAGCTGCTTAAGATCGACAGCCTTACAAAAGGCATCAAGGTGAACACGGAAAACAAGGATATTACCGTGGATATAAACATAATAGTAGAGTACGGTGTGTCCATGGCGGCGGTGGCGGAAAATGTGATAGCTACCGTCAGTTACAGCATAAGGTCTATGACAGGGCTTGAGGTGGCGGCGGTGAACGTCAATATCAAGGGAATCCGCGTCTGAGTTGGAGGAGCAAAGTGAAGGATAATATGATTGACGGCGCATCACTGAAGGAGTGTCTGGTTGCTGCTGCCTCTGCGCTGGAGGCAAAAAAGCAGCGATTGAACGATCTTAATGTTTTTCCGGTTCCCGATGGGGATACGGGCACGAATATGTCGCTTACCATGAAATCCGTGCTCAAGGATGTACAGGCGGTAAGTGATATTACGGTTCCGAATATCAGTGCTGCGGCAAGCCGCGGCGCGCTTAAGGGAGCAAGGGGAAACAGCGGCGTTATTCTCTCGCAGCTGCTGCGCGGTATGGCGGTGCCTTTGGCAGGCGCGGAGCTTATTGACGGCATGCTGCTGGCAGCGGCTATGCGTCAGGGCGTGGAGATGGCCTATAAGGCCGTGATGAAGCCCAAGGAGGGCACTATCCTGACGGTGGCGCGCGTGGTTGCCGATGCTTGCCAGAGCGAAGCAAGAAGAAGCAACAGCGTATATTCGGTTATTGACACGGCACTCAGTGAAGGCGCAAAGATACTTGCGCAGACCACCGAAATGCTGCCGCAGCTGAAAAAGGCGGGAGTGGTGGACGCCGGCGGTCAGGGGCTGATGTTCATATATGAAGCCTTTTCCAAGGTGATACACGGAGAGTATATTCCCGATGCAGAGGAAGAGTCGGAGCAGGGAGTTATACAGTCCAATCCCGCGCAGTGGCAAAGCGATGAAAACGACCTTGAAAACATTACCTTTGCATATTGCACGGAGTTCTTTATAAAGAACCTATATGATTTTGTAACGCAGAAGGACATTGATAAGCTGCGCAATATGCTGAGCAAGATCGGAGATTCGCTGGTTGTGGTGGGCGACCCGGAGCTTGTGAAGGTGCATGTGCATACAAATACGCCGGGAAAGGCTTTGCAGTATGCCATACAGCTGGGCGAGCTTGACGGAATCAAGATAGAAAACATGGTTATCCAGCACCGCGAGATAATGGCGAAAAAGGCGGAAAACCGCAAAGCCATCGGCATAAGTGCGGTTGCGGCCGGAGACGGTCTTGCGGCTGTATTCAAGGATATCGGTGTGGATGATATCATTGAGGGCGGACAGACGATGAATCCGAGCACGGAGGATATTCTTAATCAGGTAAAGGCGATAAATGCCGACTCCGTTATCATTTTGCCGAATAACTCCAATATAATTCTTGCTGCGCAGCAGGTGCAGGAAATGACGAAGCAGCAGGTTTATGTTGTTCCGACAAAGAGCATTCCGCAGGGAATAGCCGCTATGCTTGTGTATAATCCGGAGGCGGACGCAAAGACGAACTACGAAAACATGTGCGGCGCCATAGGCGAGGTGAAGACCGGGCTTGTGACCTATGCGGTAAGGGATACGGTGGTGGACAATCAGCCCATTGCTCAGGGCGACATTCTCGGCTTGTATGACGGAAGCATTGTAAAGGTGGGCAAGGATGTAAATACCGTGGCGGGCGAGCTGGTGCGCGCTATGCTTACGGCGGATAATGACCTTGTATCCGTTTATTACGGCGAGGAAGTCACAAAGGAGCAATGCGACAGCCTGCGTGAGAGCCTGGGAGACATTGATGCCGATGTGGAAACCTTTAACGGAGGGCAGCCGCTGTATTATTATATAATATCGGTGGAATAGATTCGATAGCGGATTGTGTTCTTAAAGGCTTACAAGAGCAAAAAAAAATATTCGTTTTTTTCGGCGCGGTACCTGTTTTTACGGGTGCCGCGCTTATGCTTTTATACTAAAAGCATAAGTATGACCTGTGCGGCATATTATCTTTATACGGAAACGCAGCGACTCGCGGCGAAGGCAACAGGTGCCGGAATGAATTTTTGTTCGGCGCTGCGCGAAGCGGCACGGGGGAGGGACATTATGGACGGAAATATGCCCGCAAACAGGGATAAAACAAATAAAAGCAGAATGGCGGTAAAGGCGGTCTGCACCGTGCTTGCGGCAGTTACGGTAACGCTTGTTGCCGTATGCTGCAATAAAGTGCTTAATGTCGGGGTTCGGGATATGCTGGATTGCGATCTTGATATGCGGGAAATTGTTGAATGCGCGGGAATAACGCTGCCGGAAGGACGGGGAGATACTGCCGTAAGCGGAGGGGCGGCGGTGGAAATGTTTTATCCGCCGGTTGAGGGCGAGGTATGTGCGGGTTTTGAAGCCGGCGGCTGTACACAGTATATCTGCGGTATAATCAGCACGGTAAAGGCTCCGTGCGGCGGAAAAGTGAGCGATGTGTTTATGCTGGACGGCGGCTACGGGGTGTGCATTGAAGCAGCGGGCGGAGTGAGGATAATACTGCGAGATATGGAAAGGGTGTTTGTAAAAAGCGGCCAAAGCATAAGCAGAGGGCAGATAATAGGAAGCGCGGGCAGCAGCGGAGAAATACGGGTGGAGGCGCTGAAAAACGGCGAAGCCGTGGATTTTGAAAAGCTGTTGGGATAGTTTGTCCGGGGAAAGAAATTATCTGAGGGAGAAGAATATGAAGCTGTTTAACATAAAGGGCGTTCTTATAAGAATAAATCCGCTTTTGCTTGTGCTTACGGCGGCGTGGATAATTACGGGGTATTGGACAACTGCCGCTGTTATCTATGTGCTGCTTATTCTTCATGAATTGGGGCATGCGATGGCGGCCGCAGCCTTCGGAGTGCGGATATATGAATTGGAATTGCTGCCCTTCGGAGCCTGCGTAAGGATGGAAAATGTATTTGAGGGGCATCCGTTAAAAGAAAGCATAATCGCGGCGGCAGGCCCGGTCACAAGCCTTATGTGTGCGGTTTCGGCCTGCGCGTTATCGGGATATTTTCCCGCTTTTATACCTGAGCAGCTGAAGCTTGCCGAGCGCTTCGGGCTTATTACGGCAGTATTCAACCTTTTGCCGGTGCTGCCCCTTGACGGGGGCAGAATATTGCGTGCGCTTATCAGCCGCAAGTGCGATTTCGGCAGAGCGACGCGCATTGTATCGGCTATGGGGATGGCGGCGGGGGCCGGCTTGTTTGTATGGGGGGTATATGAGATATTTAACGCAACAGCAAACCCTATGCTGCCTCTGCTTGGGGTGTTTCTGTTTTTTTCCGCACTGGAGCAATACAGGCAGGGAAGATTTGAGCTGGCTAAGTATTTGCTGGACAGAGAAAGAACGCATAATAAAAGCGATACTTTATATGTAAAGGAATTGGCAATAAGAGATAACATGCCGCTCTCCGGCGCGCTGCGTTTGCTTAAGGACCCGGACAGATATTATGTTTTTCGCGTGCTGGACGACGACATGCGCATAAAGGGCAGCTTTGACGAGCAGCAGCTTAAAAGCCGTATTTCGGATGCAGGATATACAGACGGCACTGCGGGCGAGCTGGTGTGCGCTCAATGCAATGAGGGTGGAAATGCAGGAAAAAGCGAAGGCATTTGCAGCTGTTAAAGAGGATTGCTGTTGACCGTATCGGAATTTGCGGTTAAAATAGTATACAACACACAAAAGAAGGGAAGATACTGCCGATGTCCGTTCTTGAGGAAATATTGAACCGGGTGGAAAAGCCGGCACGGTATACGGGGGGAGAGCTGAACAGCGCACACAAGGAAAAATATGATGTGCGGTTTGTTTTTGCATTTCCGGATACATATGAAATAGGCATGAGCAATCTGGGAGGCAAGATAATATATCATACCCTTAATCAAAGAGAGGATACGCTCTGCGAAAGGGTATATGCGCCGGCGCCGGATATGGAAAAGGAGCTGCGGGAAAACGGGGTGGAGCTTTTTTCGCTGGAAACAAGGCGCAGCATAAGGGAAGCGGATCTTATTGGCTTTACGCTTCAGTATGAGATGAGCTATACCAATATCCTCAACATGATGGATATGGCCAATATTCCGCTGTATAGCAAGGAACGAGAAAACGGCGAGTATCCGTTTATATTTGCGGGCGGTCCGTGCGCATATCATGCGGAGCCGTTGGCGGATTTTTTTGATTTTTTTGCTCTGGGTGACGGCGAGGACGAGCTTCACGATTTGGTGGAGGTATATAAGCAGTGGAAGGCGGCGGGAACGCCGAGAGAGGATTTTCTTTTAAGGCTTTCAAGGGTTCCCGGATTTTATGTGCCGTCTTTTTACGATATAAAATACAATCCCGACGGCACGGCGGAAGGAATATATCCTAACCGCGAGGGAGTGCCCGCTCAGGCGGTGCGCAGGGTGGTGAAGGATTTTGACAATGCCTTTATACCCACGGCGTTTGCCGTGCCCTTTATCGAAACGATACACGACAGAATAACAATAGAAATATGCCGCGGATGTACCCGCGGGTGCAGATTCTGTCAGGCAGGGTACATATACCGCCCGGTAAGGGAACGCAGCGTGGATACCATACGAAAAGCCGCGCAGGAATCCGTAAAGAACACGGGATATCAGGAAATATCGTTATCGTCGCTTTCCGCGGGTGATTACAGCCATATAAAGGAGCTTACGGCGGCTTTGTCGAAGGATTTTGAGGGCAGACATGTTTCCGCCAGCCTTCCCTCGCTGCGTCTTGATTCCTTTGACCCGGATTTTGTATCGGACGAGATGCGGCGCAGCAGCCTTACATTTGCGCCGGAGGCGGGCTCGCAGAGGCTGCGGGATGTAATAAATAAAAATGTTACGGCGGAGGATTTCGAGCGCACGATGCGCGGGGCATTCGGTGCGGGATATTCTGCGGTAAAGCTGTATTTTATGCTGGGACTTCCGGGAGAGACCGATGAGGATATTGCGGGAATAGCTGCTCTTGCAAAACGCTGCACTGAGATTTACGGCGAAATGAACGGCAGTCTCAGAGGGCTGAGAGTGGTGGTATCCACAAGCTTTTTCGTTCCAAAGCCCTTTACGCCCTTCCAGTGGTGCGCGCAGAATACCGAAGAAGAGCAGACGCGAAAACGCAGGTATCTTGAGGGGCTGCTTCGCCCGATAAGAGGGGTACAGTATAAATATCATGAAAGCAAGGTTTGCTTCATAGAGGCCGCGCTGGCCCGCGGCGACAGAAGAATGTCCGGCGTGCTGTACAGTGCCTTTCGCAAGGGCTGCAAAATGGATGGCTGGAATGAGTTCTTCAATTATTCCAAATGGCTGGAGGCCTTTGAAGAATGCGGGCTGACACTGGAATTCTATGCCACGAGAGAGCGCCCGCTTGATGAGGTTCTGCCGTGGGATACGGTTTCCTGCGGGGTGGACAAGCGTTATTTCAAAAGCGAATACGAAAAATCGCTGAAAGCACAGACCACGCGCGATTGCAGAAACGGCTGCACCGGCTGCGGAATGAGCAAGCTGTTGGGAGGAAAATGTCCATGCGAGCAATGATGTGTTTTAACAAGGGGGAAAACATTCGGTATATATCCCATCTTGACATTCTGCGTCTTTTTCAGCGCGCCGCAGTACGCGCGGAGCTGCCCATGAGCTACTCTCAGGGGTATAACCCGCACATGCTTATAGGCTTTGCCTGCGCGCTGCCCACCGGCGCGATGTCGGAGGCGGAATACGGCGAACTTACGCTTAGCTGCGAGCTTGAGTGCGAAGAAATAATGAAAAGGCTCAATGCCGTGCTGCCGCTTGGGTGTAAAATATCGCTGGTGAAGCGTTTGCCGGAGAATTATCCAAGCCTAATGGCGATTGTTGCGCGGGCTGAGTACAGAATAGAGATTATTGACAAAGGGGCAGACAGGCTGATTGCGGAGCTTGTGGAGCACACTAACGGCTTAGCCGAGGTAATGGTGAACAAAAAGACGAAAAAGGGCATGAAGCTTACTGATATCAAGGGAATGATATATTCTCTTAAATACAGAGACGGCGCCGTATACTGTGAGCTTGCTGCGGGAAACAGTGTGAATTTGAGGCCGGATACGCTTATGGAGTATTTCAGGGATCAGCTGGATTGCTTTCCTGCATATCGGATATACCGTACCGGCATGATGCTGGAGCACGGCGGGCTTTTTGACGCAGCAATGGCGGGGGAGGAGCAGGCGTGACGGAACTGATTGCCGATATACAGCCCTGCGGAAGCCGCATAGCTCTTTTGGAAAACGGCGAGCTTGCGGAGTATCATGTAGCGCTTAGCGGCGGGGAGACATTGGTTGGCAGTATTTACAAGGGCAAGGTGGAAAATGTTATATCCGGCATGCAGGCGGCGTTTGTAAATATCGGTCTTGAGCGCAATGCATATCTGTATGCGGGAGATGCCGCAGGCTATGAAGGCGGAGAACGGACAAGGGGCACGCTGCCTATAAACAAGGTTGTTCATCCGGGCGAAGAAATAGTGGTGCAGGTGATAAAGGATCCCGTGGGCGATAAGGGCGCGCGTGTGAGCATGGAGATAACCGTTCCGGGAAAAAGCCTTGTGTTCATGCCGTTTGAGAAATATGTCGGCGTATCCCGCAAAATTGATGATGAACAGGAAAGGGAGCGGCTTAAGCGGCTTATTCAGACACGGGCGCCCGGACGGGGCTGCATTGTGCGTACTGCGGCGCAGGGGTGCCGGGAGGAGCTGTTAACGGAGCTTGAGCAGCTGGAAAAGCGCTGGGAAAGGATAGAGAAAAGCATTTTGCTTAAGAAGGCGCCGTGTCTGGTTCACAGTGAGGAGTCCCTGATAATGACGGCGTTTAGGGATATTTTCAACAAAAAAACAGACAGATTTGTAATAAATGACCCGGAAGCGTTTGCTCTTATAAAGGAAACGGCGCAAATACGGACGCCGGAGCTTAAAAACAGAATTGAGCTTTATAACGGCCCGGACATTATGGCGCATTATCAGCTTACGGGCAAGCTGGAGAGGCTGCTTGACAGAAAGGTGTGGCTGGATTGCGGCGCGTATCTTATTATAGACCGTACGGAAGCACTTACGGTGATAGATGTTAATACGGGCAAGTTCACGGGTAAAGTGAATCTTGCGGATACGATACTCAAGACGAATCTTCAGGCTGCACGCGAAATTGCTCGGCAGCTTCGGCTGCGGAGCATAGGCGGAATCGTGATAATAGATTTTATCGATATGGAAAACGATGAGCAGCGCGGGGCGGTGCTGGAGGCGCTTAAGCAGGAGGCCGGAAAGGATCGCGTCAAAGTGAATATTGTAGGCTTTACGGGGCTCGGGCTTGTGGAGCTTACAAGAAAAAAGACAGAGCAGAGCCTAAGTGCCGTGTTGGAAAAAACATGCCCGTGCTGCGATGGGCGGGGAAGCGTTAGCGATATAAAAGCACGGGCATGGCGTCTGAGAGAAAAGACGGAGCGGGCGCTTTGGGATAAAAGCGGGGTATGCGCCGTAATTTATACCGATAATGTAACGGCGCAGCAGCTGAAAAGGGAAAACGATGAATTTCCCATGCGCACGGGCGATTGCGGCGTTTATGCGGTTATGCACGAAAACGACGCGCAGAGGGTATGCCTTATATCAAGTGCCGAGGCGGAAAAGCTGGAAAAAAACGCTGCGGGGAGCATTACGGTGATTAAAGCGGTGCACGCCGACACAGGCGATGCTCAATAGGGTGCATAAGCCGAGGTGAAAACAGATTATAAAACGGAATACGGACGATGTCCGCATTCCGTTTTGCAAGTATTCGCGGTGCTTTGCTGCCGCGTTATGCGATATTAATACCGCTTAAAACACAGATTTTATTTGGGCTTTATTCGGACATTGCGCGGCATATTCTTTTTTCAAGCAGACTTACAAAGTAGTACATTATTCCCGCAAGAATACACAGTATTACAATGCTGGCCATTACAAGATCAAGCCGGAAAACCTGACCGCCGTATACCAGCAGATATCCAAGACCGTTTTTTGAAGAAAGAAATTCGCCTACAATAACTCCCACCCAAGCCATTCCCACATTGATCTTAAGGGTGGACATTATGGCGGGGATACTGGAGGGAAGAACCGCCATTGTGAATATACGGCGCTTGTCTGCGCCTAAAGAGCGCAGCAGAAAAACCTTTTCCGGATCGACCTCAAGGAAGCCGTTAAGCATTCCGATAACGGAAACCACAATGGAGATAAGCAGTGTTATGGTAACGATCGCACCCATGCCCGAGCCTATCCATACGATGATTATCGGCCCTAAGGCGATTTTCGGCAGGGCGTTTAACACAACAAGATAAGGGTCGGCAACACGGCGCGCCGTTTCGCTGCTCCACAGCAGTAATGCAATTAAAAAACCCAGTATGGTTCCGGCTGCAAAACCGATAAGCGTTTCCGCAACAGTAACGCCTATATGAACAAACAATGTTCCTTCTTTAAAAAGGTTGATTATTGTTTTTATGCAGCGCGTGGGAGAGGATACGATGAACGGATCCAAAACACCAAGGCGGGTGAGTGCCTCCCATAAAAGCAGAAATACCGCACAGAGAGATATGCGCAGAAATGTTATGGTGCGGCGATATCTCCTGCGTCTGCGAAGATACTCCTGCCTTTGCGGGGAAACAGATTGTTCGTTTTTCATTTTTATAACCTCGCTGTTCAATGCTTCTTTTTGCATTTGCCGCTATCGCTCAAATGCGACCATATGATTTCAAAATACTCCGAAAATTGCGGGCTGCGCCGCTTTTCCGGCACACTGTTTCCGTCCAGCTTTATATCAACTGTTGCGCAAACGGAAGCCGGACGGCTGGAAAGCACGATTATGCGGTCGGAAAGACTGATTGCTTCCGATATATCGTGAGTTACAAGTATCGCAGTTTTATTGCGGCGGCGAATTATGCCGGCAATATCGTCGGAGACACGGATGCGCGTTTGGTAGTCAAGGGCGGAGAAGGGCTCGTCAAGCAGCAGCAGGCCGGGATCCAGCGCAAGGGTGCGCACAAGCGCGGCGCGCTGACGCATGCCGCCGGAAAGCTCGCGGGGATATTTTGAGGCAAAGGCGGCAAGGCCGTAATCTTCCAGCATGAGCCGGACCTTCCTGCGGTTTTCCGGCGTGTTTATATGCCGCACCCGAAGTCCGAGAGAAACATTTTCCTCCACGGTGCTCCACGGAAAAAGCTGATCGTGCTGAAGCATATAGCCCACATCGGAAAGCGCACCGCTCAGAGGGGCGCCGTTATAAAGCACGCGCCCGTCGGTAGGCTTAAGAAGGCCGGATATTATGGAAAGCACGGTGGATTTTCCGCATCCGGAGCTGCCCACGATGCTGACAAATTCATTTTTATATACCGAGAACGAAATGCTTTTAAGGGCCTCGATCTCGCCGGATGGCGTATTGTATTTCATGGATACATTTTCAAGCTTTATAAGCTCATCGCTGCTGCCGCAAGCATGCTTTACGGCGGGCGGCGGAAAAAGAATTGCATTTTCGGAATTCAAATAATATCACATTCCTTTCGCGGACCGGGCAAAAACCGGATGGGTACAGGCCGGGAATTGTTTACCGGGATAATTATCTGCATGGCAGCGGAATAAGCATGCGGCCGGAAATAAAATGACGGCAGCATGAACAATGCCGTACCACGGATACTATATAATATTCGCAGCAAAAGCCGCCGTGCGGAATTATTGCGATATATGAAACGAAACGGCGAAAAACCGTGATGACTGCGCGGAAACGCTATAAAAATTGGCTTGACAGAAACGGTGCATTTATTTATAATTATGCAGAAAACGCACCCATGATTATTTGCGTGCCTTGTTGAACGAGCCGTTTTGTGTCATGGGGAGGTAAAAAACAAGGAGGAAGACAAAATGTCAGTTATCTCAATGAAGAGTCTGCTGGAAGCAGGCGTACACTTCGGTCATCAGACCCGCAGATGGAACCCCAAAATGGCTCCCTATATTTTTACGGAGCGCAACGGCATCTATATCATCGATCTTCAGAAAACCGTTAAGAAGGTTGAGGAGGCCTACAATTTTGTTAAGGAGTCCGTTGCAAACGGCGACACCGTTCTTTTTGTAGGCACCAAGAAGCAGGCGCAGGAGTCCATTGAGCAGGAAGCTCTCCGCTGCGGTATGTATTATGTTAATCAGCGTTGGGCGGGCGGTATGCTTACCAACTTCCGCACCATTCAGACCCGCATTGCCCGTTTGAATGAAATCGAAGAGATGGAAAACAGCGGTCAGATGGCTCTGCTGCCCAAAAAGGAGCAGTCCAAGCTGGCTAAGGAGAAGGCAGAGCTTATCAACAACTTCGGCGGTATCCGCAACATGAAGAAGATCCCCGGCATTATGTTTGTTGTTGACCCCCGCAAGGAGCACAATGCAATTCACGAGGCCAAGAAGCTGGGCATTAAGGTAATCGCCATTGTGGATACAAACTGCGATCCTGACGATGCAGACTATATTATCCCCGGCAACGACGATGCTATCCGAGCAGTAAAGCTTATTGCCGGCACTATGGCGAATGCCGTTATCGAGGCAAACCAGGGCGAGAGCATGTATGAGGGCGAGGCTGAGGCTTCCGAAGCGGCGGAGGCTGCTCCCGAGGCTGAGGCCGCAGAGGCTCCTGCCGAGGCATAAAAAGAACCTTCGGGCTCTTTAACGCGGGAGCCGGATCGGCTCCCCGTTTTTTATCTGCCGCCAAAGGCGGCGGACATTATAAATTATGAAAGGATCAGGTGAAGATAATGGCTGCATTTACGGCACAGGATGTTAAGGAACTGCGCGAAAAAACCGGCGTAGGTATGATGGATTGCAAGCGCGCGCTTGTTGAGGCTGACGGCGATATGGAGGAGGCTGTAAAGGTTCTCCGCGAAAAGGGTCTTGCAGCAGCGGCAAAGAAGGCCAGCCGCATTGCCGCGGAAGGCATTGTGGAATCCTATATACACCTTGGCGGAAAGATCGGTGTTCTGCTGGAAGTTAACTGCGAAACCGATTTCGTGGCAAAAACCCCTGAATTCAAGAGCTTTGTTCACAGCATAGCAATGCATATTGCTGCTGCTAAGCCCCTTTTTATCTCCCGCAGCGAGGTTCCGGAGTCCAGCGTTGAGGAAGAAAAGGAGATAATCCGCGCGCAGGCGCTCAATGAGGGCAAAAAGGCTCAGTTTGTAGATAAGATTGTAGAGGGCAGAATCGATAAGTTCTATAAGGAAATATGTCTGCTTGAGCAGAGCTATATTATCAATCCCGAACAGACCATCGAGCAGCTGCTTAACGAGCAGATTGCAAAGATAGGCGAGAAGATTTCCATTCGCCGTTTTGTGCGTTGGGAAATGGGCGAAGGCCTTGAAAAGCGCAAGGATGACTTTGCTGCCGAGGTTATGAGCCAAGTAGTTTGATTTTATCAATAAAGCGGGTAAATCCCGCTTTTTTTATGAGGTCAACAGGTAAATGCGGAGCAAACGGAAATGCTGCTGCACATGCGTTTTTGCACAAAAGCAAAGGGGGAGAAATATATGGAGCCTATATATAAAAGAGTTATACTTAAGATCAGCGGGGAGGCATTGGCCGGCGAAAACGGAACCGGAATAAACCAAAGCGTAATTTCCGCAGTGGCCGATCAGATTATTGAGGTTTCGAAGCTGGGCGTTGAAGTGGGTATTGTCATAGGAGCGGGCAATATCTGGCGAGGCAGACAGGGAACCGATATGGACCGTTCCACGGCGGACTACATGGGAATGCTGGCAACCGTTATAAATTCCCTTGCGATGCAGGACGCGTTGGAGAAAAAGGGCTATCCCACACGGGTGATGACGGCCATTTCAATGCCGGAAATTGCGGAGCCCTATATCAAGCGCAAGGCTATAAGCCATTTGAATAAAAAGCTTATAACCATTTTTGCCTGCGGTCTTGGGTGCCCGTTCTTTTCCACCGATACAACAGCGGCGCTAAGAGCGGCGGAAATTGAGGCCGATGTTGTGCTTATGGCAAAGAACATCGACGGAGTATATGAGGGCGACCCCCGGAAGGATCCCTCCGTGCGCAAATTCCGCACGCTTAAATTCCTTGATGTGCTGGAAAGGGGGATACAGGTTATGGACAGCACGGCGGTCACGCTGTGTATGGACAACAAAATACCGCTTAAGGTATTTGCGCTTGCAAACCAAGGCAGTATAGTCCGTGCAGTTTGCGGACAGGATGACGGTACCACGGTGTCGTCGGACTGTGTTACGGAGCTTTACTGACTAAAGAACAGAGCCGGGATATTCTGCCGCTGTGCCTTTTTGTGCACGGCGGCATTTTTTACTTGAAAAAGTCTGATATATTTGATATTATATATATACTATTGTATGTATAAATCGTGAAGGGAGCCGACAATATGGCACAGGAACTGAAAACAATCGAAAAGAACACAGCGGATAAAATGGGAAAAACCATTTCGGCGCTTAAAGAGAGACTGGCAACGGTGCGTGCGGGCAGAGCAAATCCACAGGTGCTTGATAAGCTTACGGTTGAGTATTACGGAGTGCAGACTCCGATAAATCAGGTGGGAAGCATTTCGGTTCCTGAGCCGCGCATGCTGCTTATTTCCGTTTGGGATTCCTCGGTGCTCAAGGAAGTGGAGAAGGCAATTCTTAAGTCGGACCTTGGCCTGAACCCCACAAACGACGGCAAATGCATACGCCTTGTATTTCCGGAGCTTAACGAGGAGCGCCGCAAGGAGCTTGTAAAGCAGATTAAAAAATACGGTGAGGACAGCAAGATCGTAATACGCAATCTCAGAAGAGAGGCAAACGATGCTGCAAAAAAGCTTAAGAAAGATAACACCATTACGGAAGACGAGCTTAAGAAGAACGAGGAAAACATTCAGAAGCTGACGGATACGCATATCAAAGAGATTGATACCGTTTGTGCTGCCAAAGAAAAGGATATAATGGAAGTTTAATGCATGAACAACGAAGCTGATATAAGATCCGCCCTGCCGCGCCATATAGGCCTGATTATGGACGGCAACGGCAGATGGGCCGCAGCAAAAGGAAAGGCGCGTTCCTACGGTCATCGTGCCGGCGTTAGCGCGCTGAGAAGCATTATCAGCCACTGCGGCGATCTCGGAATTGAATATGTAACCGTTTATGCTTTTTCCACCGAGAATTTCAAACGAAGCTCGGACGAGGTGGGAACGCTTATGGCGCTGCTTTCGGATTTTCTTACAAATGATCTTGATTTTATAATCGGCAAAAATGTAAGGCTCAGGGCCATCGGCGAAACGGAGCGCTTTTCCGCAATGCTGGCAAAGCAGATACGCAGAGCGGAGGAAAGAAGCAAAAACTGCACCAAAATGACCTTGAATATCGCCCTTGCATACGGCTCAAGGGCGGAACTTGTGCGGGCTGCGCGCATATTGGCGCAAAAGGCGGTAAGCGGCGAAATAAAGCCGGAGGATATAACGCAGGAAATGCTTGCCGAACAGCTTTATACGGGCGGTGAGCCGGACCCCGATCTGATAATCAGAACAAGCGGGGAGATGCGCTTATCCAATTTTATGCTTTATCAGGCGGCGTATTCCGAGCTTTATTTTACGCCGGTTTTGTGGCCGGATTTTACTCCGGAGGAGCTGGATAAGGCGATAGAAGATTACAGAGGGCGCACCAGGCGCTTCGGAGGTGTTTGATGTCCGGAATTAAAATCGGAACGGCGCGTATTCTTACAGGCATTGGGTATGTACTGCTTGCGGCGGCGGCGGTTTATTTCGGCGGATATACAGCACTTGCGATATGCTTTATAATTGCATCCTTTGTGCTTTTTGACGCAGTGGAGGCACTGCGAAAAGCGGGTATTCGTCCTTTAAGAATAACTGCGTATATTACCGCAGTTGCCGCTTTGCCGATGTATCTTATAAAGGGCTTGGGCGGCGTATTTTGTATTTTTGCAATAAGCGTTATAATTACGCTTTGCATTGCGGTATTTTCAAAGCAACGCACCTTCCGGGATATTGTATTCACGCTCTTTCTGTATATGTATCCCATTTTGCCTTCGCTGATGTTCGTATTCATCCCGGCTTACCGCGTTCAGGAAAATAACCGTATTTTTTTGCTGATGATGTTTCTTCTGCCTTCGGCCTGCGATGTTTTTGCACTGCTGTTCGGAATGGCGTGGGGAAAAAGAAAGCTGTGCCCTGCGATCAGCCCCAAAAAAACCGTTGCGGGCTGTATAGGCTCCTTTGTGGGGGGCACGCTTGCAGGGCTTGCTTCGGGGATAATCATCAATGCATGCTTTACGGATATAATACCATTATATCACTATGTTCTGCTGGGCTTTGCGTCAGGGTTCTTTTCGCAGGTGGGAGATCTGTCTGCAAGTATGCTTAAGAGGTTCTGCGGCATAAAGGATTTCGGTAAGTATCTGCCCGGACACGGCGGAATGCTCGACCGTTTTGACAGCGCCATAGTGGTGGCGGTTTGGATATTCTTTTATATGGAAATAATACTTGGATAGAAAGTGCCCGCAGGCAAGGCATATCGGGGATAGATAATGAATATTTCTTTACTGGGAAGTACGGGGTCAATAGGCACGCAGTGTCTGAGCGTAGTGGATATGTTCCCGGACAGATACAGCGTATTTGCCCTTGCTGCCGGAAGCAATGCGCGCGTTTTTCAGCAGCAGCTTGATAAATATCGTCCGCGTTTTGCCGCTATGTCAGATGCAGCTGCGGCAAAGAATATACGGGTTCCGCAGGGCTGCACATTTCTTACGGGTGCTGACGGAGTACGGGAACTTGCTGCGCTGAAGCAGGCGGACACGGTTGTGGTTGCAATTGTCGGTATAGCAGGGCTGGATGCGGCATATCAGGCGGCTTGCGCCGGTAAAAGGGTTGCGCTTGCCAATAAAGAGGCCCTTGTTACGGGCGGCAAGCTTATTAACGATGCGGCCCAAAAAAGCGGCGCCGTAATCCTGCCTGTGGACAGCGAACACAGCGCGATATTTCAGTGTCTTCATGGACAATACGAAAAAAGCGTCAGCCGACTGATTTTAACGGCATCCGGCGGTGCGTTCAGAGATTATACCGAGCAGATGCTGGAAAATGCCACGCCGGAGGAGGCGCTTTGTCATCCGAACTGGAGCATGGGCGAGAAGATCACTGTTGACTGCGCCACAATGATGAACAAGGGGCTGGAAGTGATTGAGGCGCACTGGCTTTTCGGCTTGCCTGCGGACAGGATAGATGTCGTGGTGCACAGGCAAAGCGTGATTCACTCCATGGTGGAGTTTTGCGACGGCGCCGTTATGGCTCAGCTCGGTTGCCCGGATATGCGCCTGCCTATTGCCTATGCGCTGTCCTACCCGGAACGGCTCAATCTGCCGATAGGACATCTGGACTTTGGCCAAGCCTTCGGAATGACTTTTGAGCCGCCCGACAAAAAAAGATTTCCCTGTCTGGAGCTGGCATATGAGGCTCTGCGCAGCGGGGGTGCGATGCCGGCGGTGCTTAATGCCGCAAACGAAGAGGCTGTAAAGGCTTTTTTGAGCAAAAAGATCGGTTTTAACGATATAGCGCGAATGGTGGAATATGCCTTGAAAACGGAGAATGCTGCCGCGCCCTCCGATATTGAGGAAATACATACCGTTGATAAATGCGTGCGCGAAAAAATCAGGCGTAATTTTAAGCTTTTATGATAAACGACGGTTATACGGTGTATAATTGCTTTGGGCATAGACCATGCGGCTGCTGTTCGGCCGATGCCGATTGCCGTCTTTAATGGGTATTTAAGGAGAGAACACCGAAAGGTCAGGTTTTTCAATGGCGAGTATTCTTTTTTATGTTATTGCGCTGCTTATATTGGCGCTGCTGATCGTTGTGCATGAGTTCGGGCATTATATTACGGGCCGCCTGCTCGGATTCAAGGTATTGGAATTTGCAGTGGGCTTCGGGCCGAAGCTTATCAAATGGGAACGCAAGGGAATCAAGTATTCCGTGCGTGCAATTCCGTTGGGCGGTTTTTGCTCCTTTGCCGGGGAGGATCAGGACAGCAAGGATGAACCGGGCGCCATGAACAATATGCCGTGGTATAAGCGCCTTATAGTGCTGTTTTCCGGCGCCGGATTCAATATTCTGTTTGCAGTGCTTATAGGCATAATCCTTTTCTGGTGTGCCGGTTACAGCACCGCTACAATAGCCTCCGTGGAAGCAGGTACGCCCATAGCGGCAACCGAGGCAGCGGCGGGGGACAGAATAACGGCCGTTAACGGAATAAAGGTGACCACTGCCGACAGCCTTTCTCAAATGCTGTCGCAGGCTTCCGAGCAGGGACATGTGAACCTTACACTTGAGCGTGACGGCAACAGCTTCGATGTCGATACTGCATATTACCGCGATTACAGATATTATGCCAGAGTTGAATTTGAGGTACGCAAGGACGGTATACGAGTGTATTCCGTTGGCGATGATTCTGCCTTTACAAGCCTTAAAAAGGGCGATGTTGTTGTGAGCGCCTGCGGAGAGAGCATAAACAGTGCGGCGCAGCTGTATGATATTATTTCAAGATGCGGAAAAGAAGAAAAAGAGCTGGAGCTTACACTGGAAAGAAACGGCGAGTGCTTTACTGTATCGGGCGCGGTAGTGAAGGAGCCGTTTGAGCGTGTCGGAGTTACGCTTAATTACGGCTATGCTCCGATGCCGTTTGGCAAGGCGGTGATATCCTCCCTGAAGGCGGGCTGGGAGCTTTGCGGCCAGATATTATCCTTTATCGGAAAGCTGTTCACGGGGCAGGCTGATCTGAGCATGGTAACGGGCCCGGTAACAACAATAGGTACCATGGGGGACCTTGTGGGACAAAGCGCGCAAAGCAGCGCATTTTCCGCTTTTGTTATGGTGCTTAATCTGATTTGGGCTATCAGCCTGAATCTTGCGGTATTTAATCTGCTGCCCATTCCGGCTTTGGACGGGGCAAGAATGGTATTTGTGCTGATAGAGGCCATTTTCCGCAAGCCTGTAAAACGCGAGGTGGAGGGCGCCATACACTCCATAGGCTTTATTGTGCTGATATTGCTGGTGGTGGCGTTGGAGATATCAAAAATATTTACCGGTGTCGGAGGTACGCCGACATGGCTTTAACAAATGAAGATGCACATCAGAACGGCACCTTTGCCGATGATTCCGACGGTCTTTTGCCTGATGAACACCCGCGCCGCCCAAGCAGGTGCGTCGATATAGGAAAGCTTCAGATAGGCGGACAGAATAAAATAGCGGTACAGTCCATGACTAATACACGCACAGAGGATGTTGACGCTACGGCAGAGCAGATAAAGCGTCTGGAGGAGGCCGGATGCGATATAGTACGCGCATCGGTGTATTCCATGCCGTGCGCACAGGCTATAAGCAGAATAAAGGAGAAAATAAGCCTCCCGTTTGTAGCGGATGTACACTTTGATCATAGGCTTGCCATTGCAGCGGCGGAGAACGGCGCGGACAAGCTTCGTATAAACCCCGGCAATATCACAAAGCCGGAGTATGTTTCCATGGTTGTGGACTGTGCAAAGCAGCATAATATTCCTATTCGCATCGGGGTCAATGCAGGCAGTCTTAACAAGGATATAAGGGCACGCTTTGGAAACGGTCCCCGCGCTTTGGTGGAATCCGCAATGCAGAATGTATCTATGCTGGAAAAACGCGGGTTTTACAATACGGTAATTTCGGTAAAGGCAAGCTCCGTGCCGGTTATGGTGCGCAGCTATGAATTGCTTGCGCGGCTTTGCGATTATCCTCTGCATCTGGGGGTGACGGAAGCCGGCGATATATACGACGGCGCCGTAAAAAATGCGGCCGGGTTGGGCGCGCTTCTGCTGGAAGGGATAGGCGATACAATAAGGGTGTCGCTTACCGGGGATCCTGTGGCCGAAGTACATGCGGCGCATGATATACTGCGTGCATTGGGTATGTATAAGGGGGGAGTTGAAATCATTTCCTGCCCGACCTGCGGCCGCACCCGAGTGGCGCTTGAGAGCGTTGTAAGAAAAGTCAAGGAAGAAACTCGCAGCATACGCTGCCCGCTTAAGGTGGCGGTTATGGGCTGCGCAGTAAACGGGCCCGGCGAGGCTTCCGATGCGGATATAGGCATTGCCTGCGGAGAGGGCAAGGGCGTGCTTTTTGTAAAGGGCAGGGTTATATGTGCGCTGCCGGAGGAAAAGCTGGCAGAGGAGCTTATAAAAAGAATACATCAGGCCTCCTTATTGCAGAATAACGGAGAAAACCAACACAAGCATTAAAGCAGCGAAAGATAAATTATGGCAGAAATCGTACTTAAAAATACAGACAATGTGTTTGCAAAACGCGTATATGAATATTGCGGTGAGGACATAGGCGACCTATTGACGCTGCTTTGCGTAGAGGTTAGCAGTGAAAAACACAGTATGAATGCTGTGTTTTTTTCCACGCGTGTTATTGAGCAAAGAGAGCTTTCGGTTATTGAGCACGCAGTAACCAGGGCGGCCGGCGGCCTTGACATAACATGCGAAGTGCATTTTGATATAGTACACCCCTTTGATGTTAAAGACGGTGTAATGCTTTATATGCGCAAGGAACGCCCTATTTATGCCCTTGCCCTTTCCGCTGCACAGTGGAAAGTTGAGAATGCGGCGGTGCGCATAAATGCGCAATCAGGTAAAAGACTTGATAAAAAAGAAGTGGAGAGCTATATCCGCAGCTGCATAAAGCGCATATTTTCGGTTGATTTCAGGGTGGAAATGACGGCGCAGCAAGACGCCGGGCCGGTAACTCAGGAAGAATATGAACGCACAAGGGAAGAATTGAGCCGCAGTATTATACTTAAAAACGCATCAGGCTCAGTGCAGGAGCCTGATGAAGCCCTTGTGCCGCCGCCGGGGGACGAATATGTTCCGCAGGACGGAGAGCCCGTGCGGGATGCTTTAGGCGCAGACGCAAATACACAGGAAAAGCACGGAAAACCGGCTTATAACAGTGAGAATAAAAAGGCGGCCGACCAAAAGGGCAGCAGGGAGCAGGATAATTCCTCCCGCCGTCAGCGCATGAACCCGGACAGAATATACGGGCCGGACATTAAGGATAAGCAGACTCCCATAAACGAGCTTAACGAGTTTTCCGGCAGAGTATGCGTTGAGGGCGAAGTGCTGGCAGTGGAGAGCAAGGCGCTTCGCAACGGTGAAAAAACAATACTTACTGTTGATATAACGGACTATACCGGTTCGGTACGCTGCAAGCTTTTTGTAAAGAATGAGCTGGTGGAGGAAATATGCGAAAATGTCCGTCAGGGTGTAAGAATAATGGTGGGCGGAGACTACACCATTGATTCCTTTGCGCGGGAGCATGTGGTAATGGTTCGCAGCATCGCCAAAAGCAGCGTGCGGATCATAGAGGAGGATACTGCGCCCGTAAAGAGAGTGGAGCTGCATCTGCATACAAGGCTGAGCGAGATGGACAGTGTTGTAAACCCGTCGGAGCTTGTAAAGCTGCTTAAGGCCTACGGTCACGACTGCGTTGCCATAACCGATCACGGAGTTGTGCAGGCCTATCCCGACATGGAGGCAGCCATTGCCAAGCAAAAGCTGAATATCAAGCTGCTGTTCGGACTTGAGGGGTACTTATTTGACGATAAGGTGCCCATGCTGAGCATAGACGATACGCCTCTTTCGGAGCCGGAATATGTGGTGTTTGACCTTGAAACAACGGGATTGGATTCACAAAGCGACAGAATAATTGAAATAGCCGCCGTAAAGGTAAAAGACGGCGAGGTCGTGGGCAGATTTTCCACTTTTGTGGATCCGGAACGGAATATATCCGATAAAATTGTCCGGCTTACCGGCATTACAAATTCCATGGTAGCGGGAGCGCCCGATCAAAAAACGGCCGTTTCCTCTTTTCTTGATTTTGCACGCGGCAGCATACTTGTAGCGCATAACGCAGCCTTTGATACTTCCTTTATACGCTATGCCTGCAATAAATTCGGGTTTGAATACGGCTTTGCGGCACTGGATACGCTGGCGCTTTCAAGGCTGCTTTACCCGGAGCTTAAGGCGCATAAGCTTGATAAGGTATGCGAGCACCTGCATGTGTTATTGGACGGGCATCACCGCGCAATAAATGATGCGGAGGCAACGGCCGGAATAATGCTTAAAATGTTTGCCGAGCTTGAAAAACGCGGTATTACTACTTCGGAGCAGCTGAATACTGCTGCGGGAAGCATAGCAACGGGCGAAACCTATCATATCATAATTTTTGCAAAGAACAAGCAGGGGCTGTTCAACCTTTATAAATTGGTAAGCGAGTCGCACTTAAACTATTTCAAGCGGCGTCCGCGGATACCGCGCAGCCTGCTGAATAAGCTCAGAGACGGCCTAATTCTGGGCAGCGCCTGCGAGGCGGGGGAGCTGTATAGGGCTATTGTAAACCGCGAAAGCGACGAGCATATAAGACGCATAGCGGAATTCTATGATTTTCTTGAGGTTCAGCCGATAGGGAACAATGCCTTTATGATAAGAGAAGGAAAGGTTTCCGGGGAAAAAGAGCTTCAGGATTTCAACAAGTATATTATTGAATTGGGCGAGCGCATGGGCAAGCCCGTTGTTGCAACGGGCGATGTGCATTTTTTGCGCAAGCGTGATGAGTGCTTCCGCCGAATAATCATGGCCGGACAGGGCTTTGAGGATGCGGATAATCAGCCGCCGCTTTATTACAGAACCACGCAGGAAATGCTGGATGAATTCTCATATCTTCCGCCGGAGAAGGCTCGCGAGATAGTTATCGAAAACACACGCAAGATTGCCGATATGTGTACTCCCATGGAGTCCTTCCCGAGGGACAGGCTGTATACTCCGAAAATGGAGGGGGCAGAGGAAGAAATACGCGCCATGGCAATGGAAAAGGCGCACAGGATATACGGCGATGTTTTACCCGAAATAGTGGAAAAGCGCCTTGATAAAGAGCTTACCGCTATAATCAAGCACGGATTTGCGGTGCTGTATCTTATTGCTCATAAGGTCGTAAATAAATCTCTTTCCGATGGCTATCTTGTGGGTTCCCGTGGCTCCGTAGGCTCTTCCTTTGCTGCAACCATGACGGATATTACTGAGGTAAATCCGCTGCCGCCGCATTATGTCTGCCCGAACTGTCGGTATTCCGATTTTAATGTGGATACCGAGAAATACGGCTGCGGTTTTGACCTTCCGCGTATCCCGTGCCCCAAATGCGGCACCGAAATGGACAGACAGGGCTTTGATATACCCTTTGAGGTGTTTATGGGCTTTAACGGCGACAAAGCGCCGGATATCGACCTTAACTTTTCCGGCGTATATCAGCCCGTTATCCATAAGTACATTGAGGAGCTTTTCGGGCACGATAATGTGTTCAGGGCCGGCACAATAGCCGGTGTGGCCGATAAAACCGCCATCGGCTATGTGCTCAAATACTGCCAGGAGCGCGGGATTACCGTAAGCAATGCCGAAAAACAGCGTTTGGCCTCCGGAATAATTGATGTTAAGCGCACCACCGGGCAGCATCCTGCCGGCATGGTAGTGCTGCCCAAGGAATACCAGATATATGAATTCACGCCGATACAGTATCCGTCCAATGATGCAACAAAGGGTGTAATAACCACACACTTTGATTTTAATTCGCTGCATGATACCTTGCTTAAGCTTGATATACTGGGGCACGATGATCCGACAACCATTAAAATGCTGGAAAAGCTTACGGGCATTGATGCGCGAAGCATACCCCTTGACGATCCTGCCGTAATGTCGCTGTTTCTTTCAACTGAGGCTCTGGGCGTATCGGCGCAGGAGCTTGGTACGCCCGTGGGCACCTTCGGTATACCGGAATTCGGAACAAAATTCGTACGCAAAATGCTTGTGGAAACAAAACCGGTAAGCTTTGCCGACCTTGTGCGAATTTCCGGGCTGAGCCACGGTACGGATGTGTGGACAAACAATGCGCAGGTGCTTGTAGACACCGGCGTTGCAAAGCTGCCCGAGCTTATCTGTACCCGTGAGGATATCATGAATAAGCTTATCCATAAAGGTGCGCCGGAGTCAATTGCGTTCAAAACCATGGAAACGGTTCGTAAGGGCCGTAAGATGACGGAGGAAATGGAGCAGGCAATGGTGGATGTCGATATGCCGCAGTGGTTCATCGATTCCTGCCATAAAATCAAATATATGTTCCCGAAGGCGCATGCGGCCGCATATGTTACCATGGCTCTGAGAATCGCCTATTTCAAGGTGCATTACCCGCAGGCCTATTACATAGCCTACTTTACGGTGCGTGCGGACGATTTTGACATATCGCTTATGCAGGGCGGAGTGGAAAGCATACGGGCGCAGATAGAAGAGCTTTACGCAAAAACCGATCTTAATGCAAGGGAAAAGGGGATACTGACAATGCTGGAGCTGGCGCTTGAAATGAAGCTCCGCGGATTGGATTTCTCCAATATAGACATATATAAATCGGCAGCGACGGATTTTCTGCCCGAGGGAGAAAATATAATCAGACCTCCGCTTAACGCCATTGCGGGCTTGGGCGATGCAGCGGCTCAAAGCATTGTGGAAGCGCGAAAAGATGGAGAATTCAGCTCTCAGAATGATCTGCTTGCCCGAACAAAGCTGTCAAAATCGCTGCTTGACACAATGGCGAATTACGGCTGTCTGCGCGGGCTTCCCGAAAGCGAGCAGTATGTGCTTTTTCAGCTGGATTAAGAGTGATATGACTGTGCGTTCTTCAAAACCGTGTTTGTAATTCAACGGCCTTTTCGGGCCTGAAGGCAGCAATTATTCCGAAACGGAGTTGGTTTGTTTGGATAAAATCGATGCGAAACTTATTTCTTTGCTACAAAGCAATGCGCGTATGCCCCTGAAACAGCTGGCGCAGGCGGTGTATCTGTCCTCCCCGGCCACTGCGGCCCGTATTGAAAAGCTGACGCAGGAGGGTATCATTACCGGTTACGGCGCCAAAGTAAGCAATAAAAGCTTGGGCTGCCCGATAGTTGCATATATAAACCTTGAAGTATCGCCGTCGCAAAAGCCGCAGTTTTATCCCTTTATCAGAAAGTGCAGAAATGTTCTTGAGTGCAGCTGTGTTACCGGGCATTATTCAATGCTTATAAAGGTTGCCTTTGAAAGCACGGAAACACTTGACGCTTTTATAGGAAGGCTGCAGGAATACGGCAGCACACAAACACAGATAGTGTTTTCCACCGTGGTGGAGCACCGCGATATTGTTATTCAAACAGAGGAGGATTCATCTTCAAAGGAAGAAGCATAGTGCTTGCATTTTGTATGCTTAAGCAGGTTTTGCTATTGATTTAATTTATTTGCGCGGGAGTAAAACAGTATGGATATATGGGAAAAGCTTTATGAGAAGGCTCGGAAGGAATATCACCCGGAGGATGTAACGCCCTTTGTGTATGCGCACCATGTTGTATGCGCACTGGAAAGCGGCGACGGAACTATTTATACCGGCTTTTGTATAGAAGCCTGCGGCGGCGTTATGAATCTGTGCGCCGAGCGCGTTGCAGCCCTGAATATGTATGTAAACAGCGGGCAAACCAAAATCAAAAGGCTGATTGCCTTTAGAGATAAAGCACCGTTCGGAGGCGGCAGCGGTATGCCGTGCGGCGCATGCCGCGAGTTTTTGTATCAATTAAACGAGGAAAACGAAAACATGGAAATAATGGTGGATTATAAAACCGGAGAAACCGTTACGCTTAAGGAGCTTATGCCCAACTGGTGGGGAAAAGAGCGCTATCTTGAAAATAAATAAGAGCATAAGCCGAAGGAGGATGGGCGGAATAATACTTGCTAAACCGCAGCTTGTCCGCATGCATTTTTTGTTACGGCGTCGCCATAAAGTCTGTGAGTTACGGTCATGATTATGACAAAGTTCTTGACAAAACTACTTTAGTCATATATAATAAATAAAGATAGGGGAGTGGCTCAACGGTAGAGCAGCGGTCTCCAAAACCGCTGGTTGCGTGTTCGAATCGCGTCTCCCCTGCCAAAAAACTCCCGCACAGTAGTGCGGGAGTTTTACTTATTACATCTTCACTTTTCACTCTTCACTTACATGTACATGCGGAAGGTTTTGGAGGTAATAAGTAACAGTGAATAGTGAAGAAGTGAGGTAGCTTTTCGCAGGGGCGAAAAGCGTTTTTTATTATTTAATGGTGGTAAAGTGATGAATTTTGCAGTACAATTGCGAAATAAAAAAAACGGTCTCCGAAGAGACCGTTTTTCACTAAAAGCTAAATAATTAAGCCTTGCCGTTGCAGCCGAGCACACAGTTGATCTTATGTGATACAACCTCGCGTACAGCATCTCTTGCGGGTGCAAGATACTGTCTGGGATCAAAATGAGTGGGATACTCATAAAGGTGCTTGCGGATAGCGGCGGTAACAGCCAATCTGAGATCGGAGTCGATATTTATCTTGCATACCGCCATAGAAGCAGCCTTACGCAGCAGATCCTCCGGCACGCCCTGTGCGCCGGGCATTTCTCCGCCGTACTGCTCAATAATCTTTACATACTCCGGCATAACACTGGAAGCGCCGTGAAGCACGATGGGGAAGCCGGGCAGTCTGCGGCCGACCTCTTCCAGAATATCAAAGCGCAGTCTGGGAGTTCCCTTGAATTTGAAGGCTCCGTGGCTGGTGCCGATGGCTATTGCCAAAGAATCAACGCCGGTGCGGGAAACAAATTCCTGAACCTCATCGGGGTGCGTATAGCAGGAATCCTCGGGGGCTACATTAACATCATCCTCAACGCCGGCCAGCTTGCCAAGCTCGGCTTCTACAACCACTCCGCGCTCGTGGGCATAATCAACCACGCGGCGGGTGACCTCAATGTTTTCTTCAAAAGAATACTTTGAGGCATCGATCATTACCGAGGTAAAGCCGCCGTCTACGCAGGCCTTGCATATATCAAAGCCGTCGCCGTGATCCAGATGCAGTGCAATCGGAATATCGGATTCCTCAACAGCAGCCTGCACCAAATGCACCAAATAGTTGTGCTTTGCATATTTGCGTGCGCCTGCGCTTACCTGAAGAATAAGAGGCGCGCGGTTTTCCATACCGGCTTCAACGATACCCTGAACCAGCTCCATGTTGTTTACATTGAAGGCGCCGATGGCATATCCGCCTTCATATGCTTTTTTGAACATTTCCTTTGTGGTAACTAAAGGCATATTATTCACTCCTTGCAGATGAATTTTATGTATATATTATACAATACACATTGTGTTTTGACCAGCAAATTATGCTTATAAATTTCAGATTTTGTTGCTGTTTCACACATTTTCACCGTATTGCGGTCAATAATCGGTGCTTCACACATTCCGTAATGTATTTTCATCGGGTATAACCGACTGAAGCCGAACATATATCCTCTCTTTGCAATGTTTTTCTTGCAATAAATCGCATTGAAATGTATAATAGTCATTGAGGGCAAAACGGCTTTTACATACTGCCAGATGCTTTTTTGAGAACAAATATTTTATGAACGGAGAATCGCAAATGCTGCTGTCGGTGATCATCCCAATGTATAACGAGCAGGAGGTCATAAGCGAAACCTACAAGCGCCTTACTGCCATACTTTCAAAAATGGATAACGATTATGAAATGATATTTGTAAATGACGGCAGCAGGGATGCCACCATGGATATCATGTCCGCCGTTGCCAAAGAGGACAAGCATGTCAAAATTGTAGAGTTTGCGCGCAATTTCGGGCATCAGGTGGCCGTAACGGCCGGCATGCTTTACTGCTCCGGCGATGCCGCCGTAATAATCGATGCCGATCTTCAGGATCCCCCGGAGCTTATTCCCGATATGCTCAATAAATGGAAGGAAGGCTACCAGGTGGTTTACGGAAAGCGCCTTAAGCGCGACGGCGAATCTGCCTTCAAGCTTTTTACGGCTAAAGCCTTTTATAAGTTTATTAACCGTCTTTCCGGCAATATGATTCCGCAGGATACCGGCGATTTCCGCCTTATCGACCGTTCGGTTATAGATATAATGAATTGTATGCCGGAGCATAACAGGTTTTTGCGCGGCATGGGCTCATGGGTAGGGTTTAAGCAATATGCATATGAATATCATCGCGATAAGCGCTTTGCCGGCACTACCAAATACCCGCTGAAAAAAATGATTCGACTTGCAAAGGACGGTATAATCTCCTTCAGCAATAAGCCGCTGGAGCTGCTTTCCGCTCTGGGCATATTCAACATTTCATCCGGCTGTATTTGGCTGCTTGTATTGATAATCATCGCTTTATGCGGCGTCGATTTCGGCGCATGGCAAATTGTTGTTTCCTCCATGCTGCTGCTTTGCGGTATACTTCTTACGGCAATGGGTGTAATGGGAGAGTATATCGGCCGCATATACGATGAGGCAAAGGGAAGACCGCAGTTCACGGTTGCGCGTCTTTATAATTTTGACGATGAACAGGAGCACGACGGTCAGAAGTAGACATGCCTTCGGGCAATACCCGATGCTTAACAGCATAAAAACACAAACTGAATTTTGAAATCCGAAAGCGAGGTTTTATTATATGTTTGATCCAAGACAAAAGGAACTGGCTTGTAAGCTGGTTAACTATTCCTGCAAAATCAAAAAAGGCGAGCATTGCCTTGTTGAGATGTTCGGTGTTGATACCGTATTTGTAAGCATGATTGTGGAGGAGATATACAATGCGGGCGGAGTGCCTCATGTATGGCTGCGAGAGCCGGCCGTCCAGCGCGCATTAATCACCAATGCTTCTGCTGAGCAGCTTGATGAGGAAGCACTTCACGATGCGGCGCTTATGGATAAAATGGATGCTTATATAGGCATACGCGCCAGCAACAACAGCAGTGAGATGTCCGATGTACCGCAATCCCAAATGGAGCTTTACACTACAAGATACAGCGCTAAGGTGCACGGAAAGATTCGCGTGCCCAAAACAAAGTGGGTGATTCTGCGCTATCCGACCCCTGCCATGGCACAGCTTGCGAAATGCTCAACCGAAGCATTTGAAGACTTTTACTTTAATGTATGCAACCTTGACTACGGCAACATGTCCCGCGCTATGGACAGCCTGAAGGCTCTCATGGAAAAAACGGATAAGGTACGAATCACCGGTCCGAATACCGATCTGACATTTTCAATTAAGGGAATGAACGCCGTAAAATGCGACGGCGGACGCAACATTCCCGACGGTGAGGTATATACCGCCCCAATTAAAAACAGTGTAAACGGCCGTTTGACCTACAATACGCCTTCCATGCAGCAGGGTTATGTGTTCGAAAACATATCCTTTGTGTTCAAGGATGGCAAAATTGTTGAGGCAACTGCCAATAATACTCCGCTTCTCAATAAGATATTGGATACCGATGAGGGTGCGCGCTACATCGGCGAGTTTTCCTTCGGTATCAATCCGTATATCAATAAACCCATGCTGGATACGCTTTTTGATGAAAAAATTGCCGGCAGTATTCATTTTACACCCGGAAAAGCCTATGATACCGCATTTAACGGCAATGTATCCGCCATTCACTGGGATCTTGTATATATACAGACTCCGCAATACGGCGGCGGTGAGATATACTTTGACGATGTTCTTATCCGCAAGGACGGCCGCTTTGTTTTGCCTGAGCTGGACTGCTGCAACCCAGAAAACCTGAAATAACCAAGGTTATGCTTGAATAAGGCAACATAACAAACAGATTTTATCACGCAAAAATGCAGCAAAACTGCATTTTTGTTCTACATTCACAGGAGGCAAATATGATTTCCACCGAGATGACGGAATTAGGACGCAAACGCTCCGTTATAAGAGAGCTTTTTGAATACGGCAAACAGCGCAGCAGCGAAATAGGCGCAGAAAATGTTTTTGATTTCAGCATCGGCAACCCAAGCGTTCCCGCTCCCGCGCAGGTAAATGCCTGCATCAGGGAATTGCTGGATACAACACCGTCGGTGCAGCTGCACGGCTATACCTCTGCTCAGGGCGATATGTCAGTGAGAAAGGCCATAGCTGACAGCATATACAGCCGATTTTCTTTCCGCGCAGACCCTAATTTAATATACATGACCGCAGGCGCCGCCGCCTCGCTTACAATAACGCTCAAAGCCATAGTGTGTCCGGAGAATAAAGATGAAGTAATTGTAATAGCGCCGTATTTCCCGGAATACAAAGTATTCATCAACATGACGGGCGCAGGCTGCGTCATCGTGCCGCCTAAGGCTCCGGATTTTCAGATCGATCTCACCGCGCTGGAAGCTGCAATAACTTCGCATACAAAGGCAGTAATCGTAAATTCGCCGAACAATCCCTCAGGAGTTGTATATACAAAGGAAACAATGCAGGCGCTGTGCCTCTTGCTTAAGGAAAAAAGTGAGCAGAGGGGAGAGCCGATATACCTTATTTCCGATGAACCGTACCGCGAGCTTACATACGGAGCCGAGGTTGCATATCTGCCGCTGCTTTATAAAAACACCATTGTTTGCTATTCCTTCAGCAAATCACTGTCGCTGCCGGGCGAACGCATCGGCTATATACTTATAAGCCCCGATTGCTGCCGGGCAGCAGCCCTTTTTCAGGCTGTCTGCGGCGCAGGACGCGCACTGGGCTTTGTTTGTGCTCCGTCGCTTTTTCAGTATGTAATTAAAAACTGCTTAAATGCCGATATCAGCCCAAATGTCGAGATTTACCGTAATAACAGGGATATTCTTTATAATTCGCTTGTCGAAATGGGGTATGAGTGCGTATATCCCGACGGCGCCTTTTATCTTTTTGTAAAGTCGCCGGAGCCGGATGCCAACGCCTTCAGCGAGCGCGCAAAGAAGCACGAGCTTCTTATCGTGCCGGGCGATGATTTCGGCTGTCCGGGTTATGTCCGCATTTCCTACTGCGTGCGTGAAGAAATGATACGCCGTTCGCTTCCGGCCTTCCGCGCACTGATAGAGGAATACAGGCAAGGTTTTTAACCGATAAGCGATTTTTCCGGATAAACACCGAAAAAGAGCCTTTTCAGGCTCTTTTTTCACATCCGACTATATTATAAAAAATCACTGATTATCTTCGCTTTTTTCGGTCTTCTCACGGTCCTCACGAAGCTTAATAAGCCGCGAGGCTTCGCGTCTTCGGTCTTCCACCATTGCTGCATAATGCTTTCTTGTGGTATTTACATCCTTGTGTCCCAAAACATCGGCAACAAGATATATATCGCCGCTTTGTCTGTATAAATTCGTTCCGTAGGTTGAGCGCAGCTTGTGCGGGGTAATGCGCTTGAGCGGGGTGGCGATTCTGCTGTATTTCTGAACAAGATACTGTATCGATCTTTGCTGCATACGCTTTCGCTGCCCGGATAGAAACAGCGCGGCAGCAGCATCGTCATCAGCCGCCTCCACTGTACGGCGCTGCTCTATATAGGCAAGCAGCACCTCGGCAACCTCATTGCTGATATACAGGATTGCTTCATTTCCGCCCTTGCGGGTAACCTTAATGCTCAGATCATCAAAATTTATATCGTCAATGTTAAGCCCGACGCACTCACTTACACGGATGCCGGTACCCAGCAGCAAGGTAATAATTGCCAAATCCCGCTTTTGTGTGTTTCTGTGCAGAGATTGCTGACGCTGGGTAAGCTTTTCACCGCTTTCAACCTCGTTTAGCAGCTTTTCAATTTCATCCACTTCAAGGCGGATTATTGCCTTTTCATGCAGCTTGGGGGAATCCACCAGCGCCGCCACATTGCTTGATAGCTTTTCCTTCTTGAAATAGTATTTGAACAAAGAGCGTATTGAGCTTAATTTGCGCGCCTTGCCGCGTTCGCCGTTCTCGCTTGTAATAACTACCGTTTTGTTTTCGTAGTCGAAATTGCGGTCATAGAGGGAAACATAGTCAAGGAATTTTTCAATGTCTGTGGCGGTCACGGTTTCTAAATCGTCAAGTGTGATTTGACGAATGCTTTTTGAATCAAATTTGGCATCGGAGAGATACTCAAAAAACAGTTTAAGATCATAAACATAATTCAGCCGTGTCAAAGCACTGGTACGAGAGGAAATTGCGCGAAAATAGGCCTCACAGAATTCCGGAAGCTCTTTCATTGAAAGGCGAATTTTTTCCGTAAGCTCACGGGTATGCTGCTTATAATAATTCGTACTGCCTGACTGTAAATCGTTAGCCATAAATTCCTTGCACCTTTTATACGGGGAGAAGACGCGATACTTTTCGCAAAACACAACTTTTGCGAAAAGATAGGGCATATTCGGGTTAAAATATGATCAATTCATATTTGCCGCTTCGCTGTTGATATCTTTAATATCCCGTATCAAAGCCTCATCCGTACATACATCTACAAACTGTGCCGGTTCCACAGACGCTTCATCGCAGCACTTGCAATTTGCCTCTGCATTAGCCGTATCATCATCAAATGCACGCGTGCCCGCCGCATCGTTTTTACCGTCAGAATCCTCCGCCGTGTTTTCCTTTCCGATGCCAAGCTCATTGCACATTACGGACAGATCAAGATTAACGCTTTCAAGAATCTGCCGCTGTAAAATATCCGAATTTATTTCCGCTGCTGTGTCGGTGCCGTCCCGTTGTTCGGCATTGTCCGACGACGGCGATTTTTCGGCATCTGACGGAATCGCTTTGGCGCTTTCAAAGCTCAGCTTAGCGTCCGACCATTTTTCCAGCGAATCAATTCTGCCTATCAGTTCATCATAGCTGTCCGCAACCGCTTTTTTCATTTCGGCAATGCCGGTTCTGCAAAGCTGCGCGCGCTCATTCCATTCCTTTTTAAGCTCATCGTAATGCTCATCGGTCTTTTTTGCGCGTTCCTTGCAGTCCGATTCAATATCCTGTGCGCGCTTTACGGCATCCACCAGCACCTCCGAAACGGCTCTGGACGAATTTTCCAATTCGGTAATTTTGCGCCGGAAGGAATCGTTTTCGGTCTGCAGCGCCTGGATTTCATCTCGCAGAGACATTATCTGCTGCTCATAACTCTCCTTAAGCTCGCTGATATAGCTGTCGGTTTCCCTGCGGTCATAGCCGCGAAAAGCAATTTTCATAAGTAAATCATGCTCCGTTATCATTGAAAATTATGCAGACATTGTATATCGTAATCCGTAACCGCAGTAAGAAGCGCGTTTTTATCTGCGCTGCTCCTTGCAATTGCCTTCAAGCAGCATTTTTTGCTTAAGATCATACAGCTTTTGCGAAAGGTCAACCTTGTATATATGCGGCTGCACAAGACGCTTGTATTCATCCCACAGCGTGTTCATCTGCTCCTTATGATATGCAGCGATATCCATAAGCTCCGGCGAGTTATATACCTGCTCGCCCTTAACGAAAATCGGCACCAACAGCTGTTTTGCCGTAAAATTTTCCACCGTCATCCGCTTCCATGTGTTTACCGGATCAAAAATCTCCATAGGCTTGCTTGTGTCAATAACCTCATCATCAAGACATACATAATCCGCTATTGCTTTGCCCGTCGCGTTTTCATAGAAACGGTAAACATTTTTTATGCCGGGGTTTGTCATTTTCACGGGGTTTTCCGATATTTTGATTCTCGGATAAACAACGCCGTTGCGGACAATGGCAGAAAGCTTGTAAACGCCTCCCAGTGCGGGAAGATCATCGCTTGTGATCATTTTTGTGCCTACGCCCCATACATCGATAGCCGCCCCCTGCGCGCGAAGCTCCCATATGGTTTGTTCATCCATATCGCCGGAAACAAACACCTTTGCATCGGGAAAGCCGGCCTCGTCCATCATCTGCCGCGCTTTTTTGGAAAGATAAGCAAGATCGCCGGAATCAAGGCGTATGCCTATCGGCTTATAGCCCTTCTCACGCAGCTCTTTGAATACCGTTATTGCATTTGGCATACCGCTTTTCAGCGTATTATATGTGTCAACAAGCAGCATGCAGCTGTCGGGATATACATCCGCGTATGCCCGGAAGGCCTCCAATTCCGTCGGGAAGGACATCACCCAGCTGTGAGCGTGCGTTCCCTTCGCGGGCAAGTTATACTGCTGCCCGGTATAAACATTGCTTGTTGCCACGCAGCCGCCTATTATGGAAGCGCGCGCACCGTAAATGCCTGCATCTGGCCCCTGAGCTCTGCGCAGCCCGAATTCCAATACATCAGTGCCGCCTGCCGCATAGACCACCTTGCTTGCCTTTGTTGCAATAAGTGTCTGATGGTTGATTATATTAAGCAATGCCGTTTCTACCAGCTGCGCCTGCATTATCGGCGCTCTTACACGCATCATAGGCTCGCCGGGGAAAATCGGCGTGCCCTCCGGTATTGCATAAACATCCCCCATGAATTTGAAATTCCGAAGGTATTCAAAGAATTCCTCGTCAAAAAGGTTCAGTGACCGCAGATACTCAATATCCTCCGGGCCGAAATGAAGGTTTGCAAGGTATTCAATAGCCTGCTCCAGTCCCGCCATAACGGCATAAACACTGTTGTTTTGAAGCGGGCGGTAAAACATATCAAACACCGCTTCCTCATCGCTCATGCCGTGCTTGAGATACCCGTTCATCATTGTAAGCTGGTAGAGATCCGTAAGCATTGTCAGGTTTCTTTTTTCATTATACATCAGATATCATCCTCGCTCTCATTTTGTCCGTCGGATTCTTCTTTCGGAATGCTTTTGTCATCGTCGGAAGCCTCCGCATCATCGGTATCACTGCTTTCGGATGCCGCGCTGCTGTCTGACTCTGCGCAAGCTGCATTGTCTGCCGTTTCCTTCGGCGGCTTGCTTTCCTCCGAAGCCGCTTCGTTGATGCCCGCGCTGTTCTCCGGCTCCTTGTAATATATCGAGCCCGGCGTGCACGGCGCAAGCTTTCCGCGGCGTGCATACACATGCCCCAGTATCAGCAGCACTCCCGATACAATAACAAGTATTGCGCTCAATACGCTGGATACGGGCAGCCCACTGTTCCACAGCTTAAGCTGATCCTGCCTCAGCAGCTCCACAAAGGCCCGCTCTATGCCGTAGAGCAAAAAATACCACAGCGCAAGCTCACCGCTGAAGCGCTGGCGTTTTCGGTATATAATAAGAAATATGCATATCAGCAGGCACCAGAAGGATTCATAAAAAAATGTAGCCTGATACCATCCTGCTTCAAACGCAGCCCCTGTAACGGGGTTTGAGCCCTTGGGAGAATTGAAATACACCGCGTATGGGAACCATTGCAGGGCTTTATCGGTAACTGCATTTCCGAAAGCCTCCTGATTCATAAAATTCCCCCATCTTCCGAAAGCCTGACCTATCGCAAGACACGGCGCGGCAATATCAAAAAGCAGACTCAGCTTTTGCTTGCGTATTTTGCTGCAAATAAAAAGTCCCAGCACGCCGCCTATTATGCCGCCGTATATAGCCAGTCCGCCGTCGCTTATTCTGAATATATCCGCTATCGTCTTAAAATGATGATCCTGATCGAATATCACATAATAAAGCCGTGCAAATACTATTGCAAATATCATGGCCCATATTACCATATCCGTAGAAAGGTCGCCCGGCAATTTACGGCGCTTTGCATCCAGCGTTGCCAGAAAAAAGCCCGCAAGCACGCCTACTGCAATAATTATTCCGTACCAATAAATGTTTCTGCCGAACAATTGGAATGCCACATTGTCAATATTACGCCCCGTTCCGAATATATCATTGAAAAACGAGCCGATGGAAAGCAGCGTCATTTGTACACCTTCCTTTTCGTACCTGAAATAAACTAAAAACTATTATACCACAACAAAAGCATAAGTCAAGATTTGGCGTCAAAAATCGCCGTATTCAAACCGTTGCCGCCGGCTCATTCTCGATTCTGCCCAAAATAAGCCTGCGGGCAGGCGGCGCCTGGCTGCCTATAAAGGTCGATTCCCTAAGAATGCTTACCGCTTCACTTCCGCCGTGCGAATTGCTGAACAGCCGCGCGATTATATCGCCTTTTTTCACTGTGTCGCCGCGCTTTTTAAGCAGCAGGATTCCCGCTCCGTAGTCAATGCCGTCGTTTTGGCGTGCGCGCCCGGCTCCCAGTATCTGCGCCGCGCGTCCGTAACCGCTGCAATCCACGCCTGTTATAAAGCCGTCCTTTTCCGCTTTGAAAACTCCTGCATCTTCTCCCGACGGCAAACGGGAATAATCATCGCATACAAGCGGATCCCCTCCCTGCGAAGCAATTATCTCCTTCAGCTTCCTAAGTCCTGCTCCGCCCGTTATTGCCTGCTTTGCCGCTGCGCGGCAATCTGCAATATTTCCCTTACCGGCAAGGTAAAGCATTTCACCCGCCATTGCAATGCATATTTCCGTAAGATCCGCAGGACCTCGCCCCTTAAGGGTTTCAAAGGCTTCAATAAGCTCCGCGGTATTTCCTATGGCAAAGCCCAGCGGTTCATCCATATCGGTAAGCAGTGCAACGGTCTTTTTGCCGGCGCGCTGTGCTATATCAAGCATTATTTTGCCAAGCGCAAGCCCGGCGGCCTCATCCTTATTGAAGGCTCCGCTGCCTACCGTAATATCAAGCAGCAATCTGTCTGCTCCCGAAGCCAGTTTTTTGCTCATAATACTGGCTGCAATAAGCGCCGGCACTTCAACCGTGCCTGTTATATCGCGCAGGGCATATATTTTTTTATCCGCCGGCGCAAGAGAGGCGCTTTGTCCGGAAATGCCGGCTCCCACCCGGTTTACGGCTGCGGCAAACTCTTCCTTTGAAAGATCGCATCTGTATCCCGGTATAGCCTCCAGCTTGTCCACCGTTCCTCCCGTATGCCCAAGCCCGCGGCCGCTAAGCTTTGGGCATACAACGCCGCAGGCGCAGGCAGCGGGAATTATCACAAGGGTGGTCTTATCCCCTACTCCGCCGGTAGAATGCTTATCCACCTTTATTCCCTTTATTCGGGACAGATCAGCCCTTTCGCCGGAATCTATCATGGCCTTTGTCATTGCAAATATTTCATGCCGTGACATCGAACGAAAATATACCGCCATCAAAAACGCCGCCGTCTGTTCATCGGGTATTTGTCCGCTGCAGCAGCCGTTAATAAAAAAGCGTATTTCCTCCTCCGTCAGCTCTTTGCCGTCCCGCTTTTTGCAAATCAGGTCATATGCCCGCATAAATTTTCACCTGCCGTTTTTATTGATGTTTATGTTATGTGAAAGTATAAAACACACACGGTATATCGGCATTATACAGCTTTCGCCGCGACAGCGCCTTAAGCCCCAAAATCTTTTCTGTCTGCGGTTCCGGCGTAAGTATTCCCACCGTCCACAGCTGCTGTGTCAGACGCGAGCATACGCCGGAGAATTCCCCCAGCAGCCGCGCCGCTTCGTTTCTTTCCATAAGCCTTTCGCCGTACGGCGGGTTTGTCACAAGTCTTCCGCAATATGCATAGCTTTCAAATTCCCGCGCATCACGGCATGCCGTTGTCAGCACTTGCCCCACTCCCGCGCGCTCGGCGTGAAACCGCGTCATTTCCGTCATTTCGCCGGAAATATCACTGCACAGAATATCCTCGCACTTTTTTTGCGGCATCTGCATTGCTCTTTCCTTCTCTTCCATAAAGCCGTCACGGAATATCGGATAGTCTTCTCCGGCAAATTTTCTCCGCGCACCCGGCGCAATGCCGCGCGCTATCAGCGCAGCTTCAATTCCTATCGTGCCGCTTCCGCAAAACGGGTCGCACATTACCTGTGTACCGTAATAATCCGACAAAAGCAGCAGCGCCGCCGCCAAAGTCTCTCTTAACGGCGCTTCGGCGTTTTTTATTCTGTAACCCCTCTTGTGCAGCCCCTCTGCACACAAATCAAGCGTCAGGCTTACAACATCTTTTAATATGGATATTTTCAGAAAAACCGCATTTCCGCTTTCCGGCATTCTTTGCATGTGCCACTTGCTTTGCATTGCGTCTATAACGGCCTTTTTTCCTATTCGCTGCACATCGCGCTGCGACATAAGCCTGCTTTTTACGCATCGCGCCTCAATACATATACGGCTGTCACGCCCCAAATGCTTAATAACTCCCGCATTTCTTATGCCGTCATAAAGCGTGTCAAAATCCTGCGCCGAAAATTCCGCTAACAGCAGGCTTACTCTGTCCGCGCTCCTGAGCCATATGCAGGCCCTTGCCGCGTCCTGCGCCGTACCTTCAAAGGTTACGCGCCCGGTTTCACACTTTATTGCTTCCATGCCCAGCCCGCGCAGCTCCTGCGCAATTAATCCTTCCAAAGCAAAAGCCGATGATACTGCAAATTTCATAGTTGTTTTTCCAAACTGAAATAAATTTTTTATGCCTATGCATCCCCGCCGACGCATCCCCGGGCGTTTAGACTGCTACGGCTCCAAATTCATCTGGGTGCCGTTAATATAAAGCCGAAAGCTGCATCCCAAATGCTGCGCCGCTTTGGAGCAAAAACGCATCCTCTCAAGATATATCGTAAAAAAATCCATAATGCAGGAATTTTCATCCATGCTCAGCACAAAACTTATTGTTTTGTTCTCCGCATCGGTCTGCACCGTACTGCTTTTAATTGCATAGTTTACTCTGTCGTGAATATCCAAAGAATCGTATTTTCCCTTGCGCACCCGTGATCTGTGCGCATCCGCCTTATCGGCAATTATCAGCGCGTCCGTTATTGCACTTACCGGCTTCCCCACTTGCTCTTCATGGTTTCCTATCGCAGTGCTTATCTGAACAGCCTCCGCCATCGGCATGCCCATACGAAGAAGCATGGGCAGCACCATAACGGCACCGGATATCCCGTGATTGACCCGGTTTACAAGGTTTCCCACATCGTGCAGATACCCCGTGATCTCGGCAAGCTCCACCGTCCGTTTGTCATAACCGAGATCCGACAGAATACCCGCCGCGGTTTTGCTCACCCAGCCGACATGCCGCATTCCGTGCTCGGTATATCCCAATACCTCCAAGGCGCGGTTTGAGGCATTTATCATTTCCGTAATATCAGGATTATCCTTAATATCCTTAAGCGTTATCAAGAAGACCCCTCCGTTTTATGCAGGATTTACTGCTCTGTTCCCTGCTTCATCATTTCGTAATATGCATCTCCGTCAAACTCACGCTTGCGGTCCGGCTCACCGCCCAGCATTTCAATAGCGTTGCATATCTCGGTATAATCAATATAGTTTATTTCCTTTGAAGCCGCGGCCTCCAGCAAAAGCGGCAGGCACCTTTCGTCGCCGGTCTGACCCATCATCGCGGCAACAAACGCTTTATTGGGCGATTCTTTGTACAGCTCCATTGCATAGTCTGCAAGCCGCGGCTCACTGTATTTTTCCACAAGCGCATTAAGCAGCAGCTCGCGTGCGCACAGTGAGGCCGCGCGTTCGTATGCCAACAGACCGCTCTGAAGAAAATCGTGCTCGGTGTTTGTCAGCGCCTCGGCGCATACATTTACTATCTCATCCTCCTGCTTTGCCATAGCAACGGTTTCAATAAAGGATTCTATGGGCAATGCGGAATCTATCTGAGAAAGCAGATTAATCAGCAAAACCTTGACCTCATCCGTATACATATTGCAGCAATACAGCCTGTAAAGCGCCTCCTGCGTTTCTTCGCCGCGATGCACTATCATTTCACACACGATATCCGGCACGGACATTCCCGCGCTTACATATCGGTCAATCAGCCCCACAAGCTCTTCCGCAGGCATTTTTTCTAACGCAGCACAGTTTTTATGCATCCATTTGTGATATAATTCCGGCAGAAGCTGCTCCACTTCCTCCGGCTTTTCAAAATGCTGCTTATTCTCCTCGTACCATTTTTCAAGATATGTGCGAAATTCCGCATCATAATCGATCAGCTCATTGCTTTTTGTCACTTGCGTCTTCATCTGTATATAAAATTCCTTTCCTGAATAACTGCTTCATTATCTCTCTTGCGTGCTCAGGTTCAATGCCGTAATAGCCGCTCACCCGAAGCAGGGCTTCGTCATTGCTTGTCAAAAAATCCGAAAAATCGCCGTCCGGCACCTCGACTCCGCGCCCGAAATTTTCCTGTACGCTGCCCTCTGCGCCGGCCTCGCCGTCTGCGTGATGGGCGAATCTTTCCCAAAACATCAGGATCATATGCGCCGCAAAGGCATAATCCTCATCCGGAGCATCATATGAAAGAATCCCGCTTCCCGGCAGCTGCATATAAACACTTTCCACTTCATCCGACCCAAAGCATTCTTCAAGATATGACGGCACATTGAAATTTCTCATTCTGAACCGCTTTGCAATATCCTCAATGCTTACTATATCCCCAAGCACCGAAACGCCGCACTGTATCCCCGGCACCGTGTGCTTGAGTGTAAGTGCAAGCAGCAGCTTTTTCTCCGGCAGAAGCGAATAATCCAGCAGCAGATGCTCTATGACCCTTTGCTGCACCGGCAGCTCCGGTCTAAGGTGTCCCATAAGGTCGCTCGTGTCCCTTAAGGAGCAGTAGTTGAGTCCCAGCTTCAGATTGCTTTCCAGCGCAAAAGCATATTCCGATGTATCCGACGGCTCCTCCAGCAGCGACTGCAGCCGGTTATACAGTATATCCGCCTGCTCCGCGGTCGGCGCAAACAAATATCTCATTTTTTCCGGCGGTTCCGTAAGCCTCAGATCCTCCAGACAAAGCGCACCCAGTCCGCCGCCGCCCTCCAATAAATTCACTCTTTCCAGCATATTTATTGCCGCGTCCCGCTGCCCGGTATTATAAAAAGCTGCAGCCAGTGCAAAACAAGCCTGTATCCAAAATGTATTTTCACGGTAAAGCGCCGCAAACACATCGCAGGCCAGCTTATCCTGTGATGCCGTTTCAAAAAAACGGCACAGCGACATCATTTCCGCATCGCTGCAATCCCGAATGCTTCTTAAGCAGGCCGCAAACCGCTTTATGCCAAAGCGGTTTTTCTGTGCCGATGCAGCGGTATATCCAAGAAGCATGGCTTCAATGCAGGACGGATCCTCCTGCAAAAGCTGAGACGCAATGCGATAAACCGCTTCATAATCTCCGCTTACCTGTGCCGCGGCCGCTTCAAACAGCAGCGACTGCTCGCCAAGCCGGCTTCCGTCAGCGTCCTGCATCTGTCCGTCCGCGCCGTCAGTCCCTTCCGCATCGGTCCATCCCGAATTTTCCTGAGTATCGGCGCATTTTTCAAGCTCGGCTCCGTAAACGGCCGCATCCGCCGCAAACGGTCCCTCCGGCGCCGCTTCAAGGGAAGCCTTTATATATCTTTTTGACGGCTCGTTAAGCCCAAGGCAATAACACGCCTCTCCCATGTGAAACAGTATTATCGATCTGTCGGTATCGTTTAATTCAAGCGCAAGCCCGCGCGCGCCGTAGGAAAAAGAGTCCTCATACATTCCCGCCTGGTTCAGCACCGATATCAGATCAACAATATATCTTACATTCTCCCCATCTGCGGAAACGGCACGCCGGAGATAATATACCGCTTTCGGAATATCGCCCGCATAAAAAGCGTTGCTGCCCCGTTTATAGCTCCTCTGAGCCGCATCGCCAAGGGTCAGGATATCACTCATCATTTTCCCCCGAACAAACAGTATTCCGATTTGTGCTTTCGCCGCTTTCTTTGTGGTCTGCATCCGTGCTCTTTATCGCTTCAAGTATTTCTCCGGAATCAAAAACATATCGCGAATTGCAGAACTGGCAGCTCATTTCCACCGTGTCCTGCTGCGAAGCAATGCTCTCAAGCTCATTTCTTCCCAAAGACAGCAGTGCGCGCTCCATGCGCTCCCTTGAGCAATCGCATTTGTATTCAATATCCTTTTTGTCAAGCACCTGCACCGACAGGCTTGCGAATTTATCTTCAACAAGCGCTTCAAGTGTGTCGTAGCGCTTTATGAGCGTGCTTATCCCCTCAAGCTCTCCCAGCACCTTTTCCGCACGGCAAAGCGCTTCTTCATCGCAGCCCGGCAGCGGCGTAACAAACAGTCCTCCCGCTGCGGATACGCCGCTGCTCGTGCAAAGCACCCCCAGAATCACGGCGGTGGGCTTTTGCTCGCTTACTGCGTAATATGCCGCAATATCCTCCGCAATTTCTCCCGATACCAGCTTCGACATGCCGACATACGGCTCCGGCTGCCCCTCGTCCCGCACTACCGTCAGCTTTCCGCTGCCCACTATCCCGCCTACATCCAGCTTCCCGTCAGCCCTTGGCGGCAGTTCCGCCGCCGGATTCTGAATATACCCCTTTATTATGCCGTCCGTAGTAACCGTGCATATTATTTTGCCCGCAGGTCCGCTTCCGTCAACAATCAGCGACAGCTTATCACGCTTTCCTTTAAGCGACGCCCCCATAAGCACCGAGGCGGTCAGACACCGTCCCAGCGCCGCTGCGGCAACCGGCGAGCAATCATGTATCCGGCGCACCTTGTCGCACAGCGCCGTTGTGCTTGCCGCCATAAGGGAAATCTGCCCACCGCATATAAGAGTCCGTATCAATTCATCCTTCATAATCCTTCATCAAACCTTCCGCCTCGAATATGTCCGCACGGCCGCGCCGCGCGCCAAATCAAGCTGTTGCACATTATTTATTCGTATTATTCTATCCGTGTCCCGTGTCCTTTATATCCGCTTCTTTCGGCACACAAACACCGCTCTTTGCGAATCACCGCGCACCGGGCTTTCGCCGTAACCGTCGAATACTTCAATATTCTCAAAGCCGGCGCCGCAAAGCAGCTGCTTCAGCCTATCAAAATCATGTATGTATTGCTCGTGTTTTTCATCAAAACGGGTATACAGCTCCTGTCCGTCCTCGGAGTACCCGCTGCTCTTTACAAAAAAACTCAATTCCATTGTAATGCTTTTTTTGCGCAGATGCAACGAATTGCGCCAAAAATATGTCACATCATCATAATCCTCGAAGAATATCTCATTGCCGAGGATCTTTTCCAGCTTATAAGCGGTGCTTACATCAAACAGCAAAGCCCCGCCTATCTTCACCGCAGCCGCCGCCTTTTTGAAAAATTCCCCGGCGCGTTCCGCAGTAAGATAATTTACCCCGTCGCATACGCAGCATACCGCATCCACCGGGTGATGCAGCTGCATTTTCGTCATGTCCTGACAGGAAAACACTGCGCGCAGCCCTGACTTGCGTGCTTTCTCCGCTGCCGTAAAAAGCATATCCTGCGAAATATCAATCCCGGTAACGCAAAAGCCCTTTTTTGCAAGCCTAAGGGTTATGCTTCCGGTGCCGCAGGCGGCATCAAGCACCGATGCCCCCGGAGTCAATCCGCATTTTTCCGTTATAAAATCGCACCAGCCGTCATAATCGACATCCTGCATCAGCCGGTCATAATAATGTGCCATTGCGCAGTATTCCAAAGCATTCTCCTTAAACCTAACGCGTATTGAGCCGTCGGCTTATTCCTTGCCGCTTTTAATCACCCGTCCCAGCTTATCCTTCTTGGGTGCAAGCCCTCTTCTTACCGGCGCAGTACCGCCGGTAAGCTGCTTGTTGAAACGGTCAAAGGCCGAATTGGCAAGCAGCATTTTCGCAAGCGCCACAAGCACAAACCCTATCAAAAGCGCCACCACCGCCATCACCTGCCACAGCAGCGCCGTAAGAATAACCGCCGCTCCTACGCACAGGATGCAGGCAACGGCCTGCGGTACCTGCGCCAGCGCTATAAGCAGCGCGTTTTTAAGCAGCTGCCGGAAGGATAGCTTATATGTCACCATCAGCGGGTACACATATAAATCCATCATAAGATACACTATCAGCAATATGGCAACCACCGCCGCCAAAATATACCGTACGGCGGTAGGCATTGCACTCTGCGCCACAAAGGCATTATAGCTCCAGAAATAGCAGGCGTATATCAGCAGCGATGAAAGAAAGTTATAAAGTGCGGCGGTTTTCCAGCTTCTCTTGAATTCCACCCAGAAGTCCCTCGCCTGGGCATGCTCTCCCCAGCTCCAGTTGCGCAGCACATAATACATGCCGGCGCGCGCAGGTCCGGCAATGGTATAAAGCGGCACGCAAATCATCAAGAACGAGTTAAGATACGCAAAAAACTCCTCCATGTGTTCCTGATCGGACCATCCCTTTATCTCTCCCATTTCGGGCAGCCCTATAAAAAACACCCACATTCCGAAAATAAGTATCGGAAGCAAAAACAGCACATACAGCAGATTCACCGTAAGCAATCCGGTAAAACGGATTTTGATCACATCAAAAAACTGTTCAAAACGGTTATCCGGCAGGTCCGCCTTAGTAAAATCCTTTTTGTCCGGGTTTCCGTTTATCAGCCTGTTAAAAAGCTTTCCCATATGCCATTCCCCTTCCATGTTTGCTTTTGTAATGAATCCGCAGCCCGTCCGTTTTATCGGACGCAGCCACCGCAATTAAGATAATGCCGATTCAAAACCGCACCCCTGTCTTCTTCCGTACGGCCCTCATTATACTGCAATCATTTTATTTTACTTTATTATTGTGAAAATATCAAATGAAAATTTTGAAAATAATATATTTTGCCCTAAATTCGCCCTTTGCGCTTGTTTTTGTCCGTAAAAGCGCGCAAATCCTAATATTTTACGCATATCTTTAATGCTTTAATCCGGGATCAGGTTCAGCATCTTGTCGGTATCGTCAACATAAACATAGCTGTTTGGAACCACCCCTACTATCAGGCACTCCGATACCACCACCTGCGCCGCTACGCTTACCCGTTTGCTCCCGGATGGCATAAGAATATATACATCGCAGCTTAGCTCAAGATATATTCTGTGGCGCGTCTGGTTTATACCGGCGGAGGCAAATTCGCTTATATACGCCGCCCTTACGCTGCCTATGGGCTGAATTTTCACCGATATCTTCGGCCCTGTGCCCGAAAAAACATTGCTCCCCAATAGCGTGGTGAGTCGTATGCTCACCTCCTGCTGCGCCGTTGTGTCCAGCTGCCTCTGCATCTCCTTTGATGTTGTATACGCAAGTGCATTCATGCGCACCGAATCCGCCTTCACATAGCTTACCGCTCCGTTTGCATCCGTCGTAACCGATATCAAATCCGCAAAATCCCCGTTGTGCGCCACTATGCTCAGCACACTCTCGTTTGCAAGGCCGGTAACCTTTGCCCTTATCATTGCATCTGCAGTGTCGGCAAGCAGTGCATTCGCCCTTCCCGCAAGAAGTATATATACAGTCACTGCCGCCAGTACGCCAACGCACGCCGCCGTGAGTGCCCTCCTTGCTTTTTTGCTTAGCCCCTTTTTCCCGCTTTTCTTCTTCATATTGTACCCCCTTTTCGTGCAAAATTGGCTAATTCCCGCCTTAAAAATACATGCCGCGTGAACTTTGCGTTAATTTATTTGCATCTGCCGCAAATGCTCTTGTACTTAATCCGCCGTTTATGCTATAATAGATATGTATAATTTTATGCTCATGTGCAGCACACATATTGAATTTTTTCCGCTGCACATTTAATTTTAACTGCATTCCGCCTGTATGAAATGCGGAAAAAACTGAAAGGAAAAATTATGCATAACAAAACCGATAAAAAACACAGCGGAGCTTCGCGCTATGCGAACGCTCAATCCCGTGTTTCCTCCGCCTCTGGCGAAAAAAAGAATGTCAACGCTTCACGCACGGCGGATTCCTCTTATTCTAACAAAGAAAGCAATGAATCCCCGTCCCCGCGGCATACCGGCGAAGCTTTGCATAATGCCGAAAATAAACCGCAGGCGCACAGTATTAATTCCGCACCGCAGGCTTCCCGCCGCATATCCGCAAGCGAACTTGAGCAGGAGCACTTTTCCGACGCCCCTGTCCGTCAAACGCGCAGGCGCAATACGGGTATCGACATTTCTTCCCGGGATGAAGAGGAAACCCCTATCTCCGATAACGGCAATGGCGGCATTTTCATAGAAAATGCACAGGTGCGCAGGCCGGCAAGTGTTAAAGCTCAAACAAGGCCTCAGCGTGCTGCCAATGATAACGATACGGTGGGCATATCCGTTTCCGGCCGCAATGCATCGGACGGCGAAACATATAACGAAGATATCTGCATCCAAAATGTGCGCCGCAGCCGTGAAGAGGTCGAGCAGGCACGGCAGCGCAATGAACAGCGTCAGGCAATGGAGCTTGAGCGCACAATGGTTTCACGCGGCGCGCAGGATAATACCGGAAGTATATTCATTAACGAAAGCGAGGTAACCCAAGAGGTGGGAAAAAATGTTAAAGGCAGCCGCGGCAAAAAGAGCGGTTCCTTTGTAAGCACGCTCCCGGAGCTTTTCCGCGGCCGTACAAAACCGCGCAGCTATTTTCTCAGCATTCTTTTCACTACGCTGCGCCTGCTGCTTGTATGCGTTCTTGTTATCGGTATAAGCGGCCTCGGCGCCGTTCTGGGCCTTGCCAAGGCATATGTTGATTCCATTCCCACTCTTGATTTCTCGGTCTTCACCGAAACACCGCTTGCCTCCGTTATCTACGATATAAACGGCGAGGTGCTCACAAACTATTACGGCTCCGAAAACCGCGAATGGGCAAAGCTTGACGATATCCCCGACAACCTTAAAAACGCCGTTATAGCCGTTGAGGATGTCCGCTTTTACCGCCATATAGGCATCGACTTCAAGCGCCTTATAGGTTCGTTCATTCTTAACGCCACCGGCGATTCCGTGCAGGGCGGCTCCACAATAACCCAGCAGCTCATAAAAAATCAGCTGCTTTCCCCCGAGCAAACCTACAAGCGCAAAATCCGAGAAGCGTATCTTGCAATAAAGCTGGAGGAAACCTACAGTAAGGATCAAATACTGGAGTTTTATCTCAACACCATTCCCATGGGCGGCCTTATCTACGGAGTTAAAACCGCGGCAAAGGACTATTTCAACAAGGAGCTTTCCGAGCTTACCCTTTTGGAATGCGCCACCCTTGCCGGTATAACAAATAACCCCACACGCTATAATCCGCGCCTTAATTACTACAAGCGCAATAATCCCGAGCAGTCCGATAAGCGCACGCGTACTGTTCTTGATGCCATGCTTAAATACGGCTATATTTCACAGCAGGAATATGACGAGGCTCTCAGCCAGAAGCTTGAGGTATGCGAAAATTCCACCATTTCCACTAACTATGAAATGCTTTCCTTTGTGGAATACTCCATTTATGATGCCATAACTCAACTGCTTAAGGTAAATAACTTGGAAGACACCTCGGAAAATCGCAGCAAAATGGATAAGCTCATACGCGAAAACGGTTACAGCATTTATACCACCATTGACCCCAAACAGCAAAAGGCAGCCGAAAACGCGGTATATAACTATAGTAACTATCCTTCTATGGCGGACATAAATGATAAATACAGCTATGACGGTCAAAACCCGGACGGCAGCTACCGCACACTCATTCAACCTCAGGCGGCAAGTGTGGTTATCGATTACCGCACCGGCTATATCGTTGCAATGGTAAACGGCAGACAGCCGGTCACGGGGCTTAAAACCTTTAACCGCGCCTACCAGTCCACCATGCCCGTCGGCTCCTCCATAAAGCCCCTTGCCGTATACGGTCCTGCCATCGAGGGCGGATTGGCTCCGGGCAGCGTAATGTACGATACCCGCTCACCTATCCGTAACTGGGATACCGAATACGGCTATCCGCGCAACTACAACGATAAAGGCTATGTCGGCGAAATGACGCTCAGAACCGCCATTACCAAGTCGACAAATACGGTTGCGGCTCAGCTGCTTATGTACTATGTCGGCGGCGAAACAGCGGCAAATACCCTTGTAAATCTCGGTATCGATCCCGCTCATATTGAGCACGACGGTCCCGGCCTTGCTTTGGGCACATCGGGTATAACCCCGCTTGAAATGGCGGGGGCGTACTCTGCCCTTGCCAATATGGGTCAGTATATTCAGCCCATTTCCTTTACCAAAATTGTCGATAAGGACGGCAATACCGTGCTTAATATGCTGGATCGTCAGGAGCGCCGTCAGGTATTCAAGCCTTCAACATCATATATGATGATCGATATGCTGCAATACGCGCTTAAAACAAACCGCTCCAAGGCCCTTATATCAGGACAAACCGTCGGCGGTAAAACCGGTACGGTCATGAAGTCTCGCGGAATCGCCTTCAGCGGCTTTTCCGGCTATTATGCCTGCTCGGTCTGGATCGGCAGCGATAAATACAAGTCGCTTTCCTCCTCTACCACCGGTGCTTCGCATGCCGCAGGCCTGTGGCACGATATCATGGAGCCTCTGCACGAAGGACTGCCCGACCGTCCCATTGCCGATACCGACGCCGCGTCCCTCGGCATAACAAGAGTTAAATTCTGCAAGTACTCCGGACAGCTCGCAAATGAAGCCTGCCCCGAAACCGTCGAGGACATCGGACTTTACAGCGATCTTGTAACCGATCGCTGTACAAGTCATCAATATGTTACCGTCTGCAGCGAAACCGGCTGTCTCGCCACCGAGGCCTGTCCCTCAACTAAGCAGATAACGCTCCTCAGCCTGCCCCTGAAGGGCCAGCTTCCGTTCATGTACAAGAATTATCACGAGATCTATGCCCAATATTGGCCCGATCCCGATGAGCCTCTTGTGGAATGCGGCAAGCATGCCGGAACATGGGATGATGAAGTTGCAAGAAAATACGAATGGAAGCATAAATCCGCTGCTCTTATAAACAAAGCAAATGAGCGTATAAAGGACGGAGGGCTTTCTCAGGAAGCGCTTGATACGCTTAACGCTCATATTTCAGAGCTTAAAAACATCTGCGCCGATCTTAACTCCGTCACCTCTGCACAGATAATAACGGCATATAATGCCCTTGAACGTTGTCTTAAATCACTTGATCCCAATAATCAATAGTCGCCTTTTCGGCGCATCAAAGGGCCCGTGCAATATATGCACGGGCCCCTTCTGTATCGTTTAATATGTCGCTGTTGCACAATCGGCAATATTCAAATCAGAAATTCATGCCGTCCGTCAGCAGTAATAAGCCTTCAATTTACATAACCGCGTTTTCTCTTTCTGCATTGCTTTCAAAGCAGGTTAGCCGCGGCGCATTTTATTATCCGGCAAGATAGTAATCAAGAAGCAGCGAAGCCTCCAGCAGCTTTTCGCCCTGATACTTTATTCTGAAATACAACCGCGAGCCGTAATATTCTTTCCTGCAAACCTCTTCAAACTTTGTATAGCTTATTTTTGAAAGCTTCAGCTTTCCGTCCGAGCCTGCATTTTCAGCAAACAAATCAGCATATTTGTAGCTTGCCGATTGTGCGTCCGTCAGCTTTACCCTTTGCCCCAAGGGGGATATTTCCGTCCAATCATGTCCGTACGGATCACCGTTTTTGTCAAGCTCATCGGCTTTATGTCTTACTTCATCATACAGATCAAATGTAATGCTTCCGTCCTCGCCAAGCGTGCGCACACAGCCCAAGGCTTCAATAACCGGCTTGGGCTTTACGGTTTGAGTAACCTCCGGCGTTTCGGTGTTGCTGCTTTGCGGCAGCGGCGTGTTTTGGGGCGTCACATCATCGGCTGTGATGTTAGGCTGCTGCGTATCCGACACCGTCTCGGTTTGCGCGCTGCACCCTATCAGCAATACAGCAAGCAGCACTGCAAATACCGCAGTTAGTATGCGTTTTATCATCAAATCTTTCTTTTCTCCTTACAAATACACAGCCGGGCCTATACGCCCGGCTGCGCAAAAGTCGCACATATTATATTATGCTTCCTCATCACTGTCAAGAGAGGCTGCTGCAATAATCTTTGCCGCAATATTTGGCGGGCATTCCTCATAACGGGCAAATTCCATTTCAAAGCTGCCCCTTGCCTGAGTCATGGAGCGCAGGTCAGTGGAATATTTGAACATCTCCGCAAGCGGCGCTTCCGCCATTATCTCCTGGCCTCCCGCAACGGGATTCATGCCCATTATTCTGCCGCGGCGTTTGTTAATATCGCCTATAACATCCCCCATATAATCATCCGGCACCGTTATGCGCACTGAATAAACAGGCTCCAGCAATACGGGATCCGCCTCTTTACAGCCCTTCTTGTAGGCCAGAGACGCCGCCACCTTAAAGGCCATCTCCGAGGAATCAACATCGTGATAGCTTCCGTCATACAGCGTTGCCCGCATGTTCACCACAGGATAACCTGCAAGCACGCCCTTTTTAATGCAGTCGTGCAGCCCCTTTTCCACCGCAGGAATAAAGTTGCGCGGCACCGCGCCTCCTACCACCCGATCCACAAATTCAAATGTTTTATCCGAATCGTAAAGCGGTTCAAACTCTATCCAGCAATGTCCGTACTGGCCGTGACCTCCGGACTGCTTTTTATGCTTGCCCTCTGCCTTTACCGCTTTTCTTATGGTTTCTCTGTACGGAATTCTCGGGTTTACAATGTTTACCTCGGCATTGAATTTGCTTTTCAGTTTTCTGCTTATAACATCAAGATGCATCTCTCCCAGCCCGCTTACCTGCATCTCGTTTGTTTCTTCGTTCTTTGAAAGGCGGAAGGTCGGATCCTCCTCCTCAAGCCGCCGCAGGCCGCTCATTACCTTGTCTTCCTCTCCCTGCACCTTTGGGTATACCGACATCGTAATGGAAGGCCGCGGATAATCCGGCGCCGGATATATAATAGGTGCCGACTGCACGCAAAGGGTGTGATTCGTCTGCGTGAACTGCAGCTTTGAAAGCGCTCCTATATCGCCTGCGCACAGCTCCTTTACGGGAATCTGCTTTTTGCCTCGCATTATGCACAGCGTGCCTGCCTTTTCCGGCTTGCCTGCATTTGCGTTAAAAAGATCGGCGCCCGATTCCAATTTGCCGGACATAACCTTAAAAAACGACAGCTTGCCCACAAACGGGTCGGATACCGTTTTGAACACAAAAGCGGAAAAGGGCTGATCCTCCCTGCATATGCGTTCCTGCTCTCCGTCTGCGGATATATATTTTCTGTCCTTGCAGGAAGGAAAATAATAAAGTATATTATCCAGCAGGCTGTGCACTCCCTTAAGCTCATATGCGCTCCCGCACATGACCGGCACTGTGCTGCCGGAATGAATGCCTGCCAGCAGCCCTCTTATTATTTCCTCCTGCGTAAGCTCCTCGCCGGAGAAATACTTCTCCAGCAATTCCTCATCATTTTCGGCGGCAGCTTCAATTATCTTCGTTCTTGCCTCCGCAACGCACTGCTCAAGCTCCTGCGGCACGGGAATCTCCGTCATTTTTCCACCGTCATATGCATATCCCTTATTAGCTGCCACATCCACATATCCCGCAAGCTTTTCTCCCTGCATAATGGGATACTGAACGGGCGCTATTGCTGTCACATATTTATTTTCAAGCTCCGAAAGCACCTTATGATAGTCGGCATGCTCCCGGTCCATCTGATTTATAAATAAAATCCTCGGAATACCGCAGGACGCAGCAAGAGCCATAGCCTTCTCCGTGCCTACATCCAGCCCCGATACACCGCTCATAACAATAACCGCCGCATCGGCAACGCTCAGTGCGCCGGTAACCTCCCCGGCAAAATCAAAATAACCGGGGCAATCCAAAAAATTTATCTTATATCCTTTATATTCCACCGGCTCCACGGTTGCGCTGATGGATATCCTGCGCCGGATCTCCTCCGGGTCAAAATCCGATACCGTTGTACCGTCCTGTGTGTTTCCGAAACGGTCCGTTATCTTCAAATTATAAAGTACCGCTTCGGTAAGCGTTGTTTTTCCGTTTCCACCGTGTCCGATAAGTGCAATGTTTCTGATATTTTCGGTGCCAAAGACCATAATAGTGATTCCCCTTTCCGCGATCTGTACGATCCCTCGTCAATGACGAATTAAGATTTTGTATAGTAAACGCGCGGCGGTCGCCGGGGCTCTTTAAGCGCCGGAGCCCCATTAAAGCTCCGAATGCTCGGGTGGGGTTTCGTTACTCATATTTACATCCTTTCTAAAGCAAGCGGCTTTTTATAAACGATTAAACAGCTTTTACTTATCATAATATATTTTGCTTGCGATTTCAAGATGCAAAATGCACTTTTTTTGAATTTTTGAAGCATTTTTTTCATTTTCCCCTCAAAAGCAGCCATCATGCCGCGTTTTCCTGCTTCAAAAATCCGATTTTACGGCTAAAGCGGTTGCGCATCCATGCAATAAGTGCTAAAATAAACCGCAAAATAATGAATTTTTACGGAGGAATTATCAAAATGAAAAAATTTGCAACGACAATCGTATGCCTTTGCACACTGTTTGCCCTTTCTGCATGTCAGCCTGCAAAATCACCCGAAGCAACAATGACTCTGCCCGCCGAAACAAAGCAGACAGTCAGCACTCCTTCCATCGAGCCCACCGTTACTGTAACCGTGCAGCCCAGCGCAAGTCCGGCAGCCAAAATCAGCGTTAAGGAATACCTTGAAAATGACGAAGTAAAACAGTCCGTTGCCCAACTCAGTGAAAGCTTTGCAGCTCTGGGTATAACCGTTGAGTGCGCTCCTGCCGGCGATAACGACGACAAATTTGCATACATCTATACCTATACCACCGCGATTCCCGAGGAAAAGCTTGAAGCAACCGCCGCCGCTCTTGAGTCACAGCTTGCTTCTCAGGCCGACACCATGAAAAGCGTTGCCGCTTCGCTGCAAAGCAACGGCGTTGACGCAAGTGCCGTTGTAGTAATTTATAAAAATGCAGACGGCAGCGTAATATATCAGACGGAATTTACAGCCGACTGAAAATAACGCGTTTTTATACGCTTTTTAAGCCGTTTTTAACGCATTTTTAAGCACTTTTTTGCGCGTTTTTGCAGCATTTTTAACATAATTTATGCGTATGCGTTGCTTTGGCGCACATATTAAAAGCCTCAGGATTCATAAATCCCGAGGCTTTTTCATAATCGTCAAATCCCCCTTGTCAGCGCAGTTTTGCGCCCATACGGAACTCCAGCGATCTTACTATTTTATCAAATATTTTGGCCACTTCCTCCACGGTAAGGGTTCTGTCGTCCGCCCGGAACTCCAGCGAAAACGCCGTGCTTTTTTTGTCGCTTCCCAGCAAATCCGACCTGTAAACATCAAACAGCTCAGCGCTGCGAAGCAGCGGCCCGCCGGCCTTTTCGATACATTCAAGCAGCTCTCCCGCCGTTATTTTCTCATCAACCACAACGGCAAGATCGCGCTGCACCGAAGGAAATTTGGGCAGCGGCAGGAATTTAATTTTTCTTCTTCCAAAGCCGGAAAGCTCCCCGATATTTATCTGCGCAACATATACCTCGCCGGCAAGCGCATAATTTTCGCATACCGCCGGATGCACCTGACCAAGCAGCGCCACCGTCTTTCCTGCCGCAGAAAACTCCGCCTGTCTGTAAGGGTGCAGGAAATTCTCTTCCGAGGCGCGGCATACGGCTTTGCCGTTATACATTCCGATTATTCCCTGTACTATGCCCTTAAGCGTGAAAAAGTCGCCCTGCCCGTAAACACCTATGCAAATATGAGGTATTTCCCGGGGCTGATTTACAATCGGAGTCTCCTTTGCTATATGAAGCACGCCGGTCTCAAACAGCCGAGCATGCCCGACACCGCGGTTTTGGTTAAGGGAAAGCACCGTAAGCATACTGTGTATCATCTGAGTGCGCAGCACGCTGTAATCCTCTCCCAGCGGATTAAGCAGTGTTATTCCGTTTCGCCGCTCATCCTGCGCAGACAGCATCAGCATATCATCCGCCTTTTTGGATATGAAGGAATATGTGCATATCTCGCTGCACCCCGCCTTAATAAGATAGCTTCTCATATCGTTCATATTGGCGATGGAGGGCTGCATTGTGCCGATCCTCAGATCCGCCTTCAAAGGCTTGGGGGTAATGTGCTCATAGCCGTATATTCTAATTATTTCCTCTGCTATATCGGCAGCGGTTTCAAGATCGTCCCGTCTTGACGGAACCGTGCAGTTCAGAACTCCGTCACTGAGCGTGGATTTGATATCAAGGCTCAGCATAATACGCAGCATTTCATCATCCGGCACGGTTATTCCCAATAAACGGTTTACATCCTGAGTGCGCACACTGATGCTGCGTTCATATATCGCATCGGCAGCGGAATCCACCGCTCCGTCCAACACCTCGCCCGCGCCAAGCTCGCATATGAGAGAAACAGCACGCTTAATAGCATACGGAATACTTCCTGCGTCCACCCCTTTTTCAAAAAGAGAGGAAGAATCGGTGCGAATACCCAGCGCACGCGCCGTGCGGCGAATATTATCGCGTTTGAATTTGGCACATTCAAATATAACATCCGTTGTATCTTCTTTTATCTCGCTGTTTTCGCCGCCCATAATCCCGGCAAGAGCAACGGGCCGCGTGCTGTCGGCGATAACCAGCATTTCGTTTGTAAGAGTATGAGGCTTACCGTCAAGAGTGGTGATGCTTTCTCCCTCCTGCGCTCTGCGGACAATGATCTTTCCGTCCTTTATATCCCTTGCATCAAAGGCATGCATGGGATGCCCGGTTTCCAGCATTATAAAATTTGTTATATCCACAATGTTGTTTATCGGGCGCAGTCCGGCGGAAATAAGGCAATCACGCAGCCATTTCGGCGACGGTGCGATTTTTACATTTCTCACTCCCATAAGCATATAGCGCGGGCACAGTATACCATCCTGCACCTCTGCCTGCATAATACCGTTAATGTTTTGAGATACCGAGCGGTATTGAGTCTCGGGCAGGCGGAATTCATTTCCGAGCACTGCGGCAATTTCACGCGCCATGCCCAGAACGCACTGACAATCGGGTCGGTTGGGCGTAATGCTGAAATCAATTATGCAGTCATCCTTGCCCACGGCCTTCATGATGTTGTCGCCTATTGTACAATCATTTTTTAGAATGAGTATCCCGTAAACACCGGCACCGGGATATTCCTCCTCGGAAAGCATAAGCTCTTCTCCGGAGCAAAGCATACCGTCGGAAACTACACCACGCAGCTTGCCGCTTTTAATATGCGTGCCGTTTGGCAGAATCGAATCGTTAAGTGCGGCCGGTACAAGCGCGCCCTGAAAAACATTGCTTGCTCCGGTCACTATCTGCACGGTCCCGCTGCCGACATTCACCTGACAAATAAGAAGATGATCGGAATCGGGATGCTTTTCGATTTTTTCTATTCTTCCCACAACGACATTTTGCGCAGCGGCAGAGGCATCCTCAATGCCCTCCACCTCAAAGCCCGCCATTGTCATTTTATCGCACAGCTCCCTGACGGAAACATTGATATCGGTATATTTTTTTACCCAGTTAAGTGACAGTTTCATTTTTATCTTCCCTTCCGCAAGCTATTTGAACTGCTCAAGAAAACGCAGATCGTTTTCAAACAGCAGGCGCATATCAGAAATTTTATAACGCGTTACGGCTATACGGTCAATGCCCAAACCGAATGCAAAGCCGGAATACACGGCCGGGTCGATGCCGCAGCCCGCAAGCACCTTGGGGTTAACCATTCCGGCTCCGAGTATTTCCACCCACCCCGTTCCTTTGCATACACGGCAGCCCTTTCCGCCGCATTCCGAGCAGGAAACATCCACCTCGACGCTGGGCTCCGTAAAGGGGAAAAATGAGGGGCGCAGTCTGGTTTTTGCCGAAGAGCCGTATATTTTTTTTGCAAAGGCATCCAGTGTGCCGCTGAGGTCGCACATTGTTATATCCTTATCGACCACCAGTCCCTCAAGCTGATGGAATACCGGCGAATGCGTGGCATCCACTTCATCGGCGCGGAAAACGCGTCCGGGGCAGATGATTCGTATGGGCGGCTTCTGCGATTCCATGGTGCGTATCTGCATGGCAGAGGTCTGCGTGCGCAGCAGTAGATTTTTGGTTATATAGAAGGAATCCTGCATGTCCCTTGACGGGTGATCCTCCGGGATATTCAAAGCCTCAAAATTGTAGTGATCCGTTTCCACCTCGGGGCCTTCCGCAACATCAAAGCCCATAGACATAAAAATCTCTATAAGCTCATTGCGCACGGCAGTGATCGGGTGTATTGTTCCGATCTCCGGCGTTTTTGCCGGCACTGTTACATCAATACGCTCGCTTAGCAGCTTTTTCTCCAGCAGCTTTTTCTGAAGCTCCTGCTGCTTTTGAGCTATGCGCTCCTCCAGAAATGAGCGCAGTCCGTTTACCTTCATGCCCATTGCGGGGCGCTCTTCCGGCGGGCAGCTGCCCATGGAGCGCAAAAGCTCGGTCAGCTTTCCCTTTTTGCCCAAATAGCGAATGCGCAGTGCTTCCAGCTCTTCCGGCACGCTGATATCTTCAATTTCTTTGCCGGCATCGGTGCGGATGTCGTCTATTCTGTCCTGCATTTTCTTTTCCTCCTGGTATATCTTGACCGACGAAAAAAGCCCCGTCCGAAGGGACGAGGCTGATCGTGGTACCACCCTATTTTTCCGCTGATAACAGCCGCTTAAAAACGGCGCCTTAACGGACTCATATGCTGTAACGGGCTGTTCCCGTATTTTCTTAACGGCCGCGGTGCTTTTGTTATTTACCCGGCATAATTATTTATACACCGAACAAATTCATCAAAGCACAGCTGCTTTAGGAAAATCTGCTCCGAAGGGAACTTCATACGGCTTGCCGATAGAGCGCTTACAGCGGATGCGCCCCTCTCTTTAAGGGCAAAACCATACTACTTTTCTTCATCATTGCATTTATTTATTTTTTATATATTATCACCTTTGCACAATACTTGCAAGCAAAATACGATTAAAAATTAAAAAATAAGCAGCAATTATACGGTAAAGCAGCAATTCCGCTTTACAATAAATCGGGTGCATGTTATTATATCCCCGTTAGAGGCGCGGTTTTTATCAGTAGTCAGGCTCAGGGCGCAGCCTTGCCCGTATATCCCTGCATGAAAGGAAACACCGCCGAAAGCGTGCTGCAGGCAAAGCGCAGCATGGCTTGGCTGCACGGGCGAACAGCTTTGCAGCTGTCATCAAGCAATTTGATGGAGTGCTAACCTATATGCGTTTTTGCGTTGGCAGCACAATCATTCAAATTGTACTGCTTTATTTATTTTGGGGAGGATAATCAGATGTCTCGTAATTACAATGTTGGAATAATCGGAGCCACCGGCATGGTCGGACAGCGTTTTATAACGCTGCTGTGCAATCACCCGTGGTTTAGAATCACGGCTCTTGCCGCAAGCCCCCGTTCTGCCGGAAAGCCCTATGCTCAGGCGGTAGGCGCAAAATGGAGTATGCAGGAGGAAATACCTGCGTCCGTAAAGGATATGACGGTTCTGGATGCGGCGGCAGATGCCGAAAAGATCGCCGCAAGCGTGGATTTTGTATTCTGCGCGGTAGATATGAAAAAGGATGAGATACGCGCTCTTGAAGAAAAATATGCGCGTTTGGAGTGCCCCGTTATATCAAACAACAGCGCACACCGCGGAACGCCCGATGTCCCCATGATCATCCCGGAGCTTAATGCCGCTCATGCCGCGGTTATCCCCTTCCAGCGCAAGCGCCTGGGTACAAAACGCGGCTTTATTGCCGTTAAATCAAACTGCTCGCTGCAAAGCTATGTTCCGGCTCTTTATCCCCTCAACAGCTTTGGTGTGAAATGCGCAAGCGTATCTACCTATCAGGCCATTTCCGGCGCCGGCAAAACCTTTGCCGTATGGCCCGAAATGATCGACAATATTATTCCGTATATCGGCGGAGAGGAAGAAAAAAGCGAGCAGGAGCCGCTTAAAATTTGGGGGCATCTTGAAAACGGCGTGATTGTATCCGCCGACGCTCCTCTGTTCAGCGCTCAGTGCATCCGCGTACCGGTCTCGGACGGACATACCGCCACTGTTTCCGTAAAATTTGACAAAAAACCCTCAAAGCAGGAAATCCTCGATATTTGGGCCGGCTTCCGCGGCCGTCCTCAGGAATTGGATCTGCCCAGCGCTCCTAAGCAGTTTCTGCACTATTTTGAAGAAAATGATCGTCCGCAGATCAAAAGCGAACGCAATCTTGAACACGGAATGGCTGTTTCCATAGGCCGCCTGCGCGAAGATACGATATTTGACTATAAATTTGTCTGCATGTCCCACAATACACTGCGCGGCGCAGCGGGCGGTGCCGTTCTTATGGCGGAGCTGCTTTGCGCCGAAGGATATATGGACTGATTTCCAACCGGGCATTGCCCTTGCACCGCTTGCGGCAATACGGCTTTATAAACAGCAGCTTGCAATCCTCACGCATATGCTGATATTGCAGCACGATTTACACGAGCATACGGTGACGCTCTTTGCGGCGGTTTATACCGGCTGCGGGAAATAGCCGCAAAAAACAATACTACTTCTTTAATTTGGGAGTGATTTTATGCGCAAGAATACTATTTTTACAGGCTCTGCGGTAGCAATTATCACACCGTTTACCAAAGACGGAGTGGATTTTCCGGCCTTTGAGAAACTTATAGAAAGGCAAATTGCGCTAGGCACGCAATGCATTGTTGTATGCGGAACCACGGGAGAACCTGCCACAATGACGGGCGCCGAGCGGGAAAGCGTTATCCGCTTTTGCATAGAGCATACAAACGGGCGCATTCCGGTTGTAGTGGGCACGGGCAGCAATTGCACCGTCGATGCCGTAAAAAACTCGGAAAACGCGCAAAAATGGGGTGCGGACGGGCTGCTGGTGGTAACTCCGTACTACAACAAATGCTCGCCCATGGGGCTGAAAGCACATTATAAGGCAATATCCGATGCAGTCACTCTGCCCATAATTGCATACAGTGTTCCTTCAAGAACCGGCGTTAACATTTCGGCTTCGCTAATGGCAGAGCTTGCGCAGATTGAAAATGTAGCCGCAATAAAAGAGGCCAGCGGAAACATGGATCAGGTGGTGGCTATTGCCCACGCCTGCGGAGATGCCATAGATATTTATTCCGGCGAGGACGCATTGACCGTACCCATGATATCAATGGGAGCAAAGGGCGTTATTTCCGTTGCGGCAAATATAGTTCCCGGCGATGTTCAGGCCATGTGCGCAGCAGCGCTTGCGGGCAATTTTGAAGCGGCGGCAGCCGCACAGAAAAAGCTGTATCCGCTTATAAAAGCGCTTTTCTGCGAGGTAAATCCGATACCCGTAAAAAGCGCAGCCGCAGCAATGGGGCTGTGCAGCAGCACCCTGCGCCTTCCGCTTACGGAGATGGCGCCCGAAAACCTGGATCGGCTGATATCGGCAATGCGGCAATACGGTGTTATATGATTTTCGGTTTTCATCACATTACGAAAGGCAGTGTTATAAGTGCTTGATATAATCCTCAGCGGCTGCGGCGGAAAAATGGGACGATATATTGCCCAGTGTGCCGCCGAATCTCCCGATGTTTCCGTGGCGGCGGGCATAGACCCGTTTTTAAGCGGTGAAAGCCGGTTTGACTTTCCCGTATTCGGCTCTTTCGGCGATTGCGCCGTAAAAGCGGATGTTATAGTTGATTTCTCCTCCCCTGCCGCGCTTGATTCAATAATAAGCTATGCCGAGCTTCATCACCTTCCTGTGGTATTTGCAACAACAGGATACAGCAATGAGCAAATCGCGAAAATCAAAGCTCTTTCACAAAGCGTGCCGGTTTTCCGTTCGGGAAATATGTCGCTTGGAATAAATTTAATGACAGAGCTGCTGCGTACCTGCACGCATGTTCTTAAGGGCTATGATATTGAAATAACAGAAAAGCATCACAACCAAAAGCTTGATGCTCCCAGCGGCACGGCGCTTATGCTTGCCGATGCAATAAATTCGGCATCGGATGAGCAATATGATTATGTCTACGACCGGCATGAGCGCAGAGAGAAGCGCCCGGCAAACGAAATAGGCATACATTCGGTGCGCGGCGGCACAATAGTGGGAGAGCATACGGTGCTATTTGCAGGCAGAGATGAATTTCTTGAAATAACCCACACTGCGCAGTCAAGACAGCTGTTTGCCGTCGGTGCGCTGAAGGCTGCGCGTTTTCTGCAGGTACAGCCCTGCGGGCTTTACAATATGAGCGATGTTATAAACGCAGGCAGCTCCGCGCCCCACATAGGCATATGCGAGGACAGCGCAATTATCCGCGTTTCCGATATAAGCATAAACGACGGCATGATTTCCGATATGTTTGCCCTGCTTGCAAAAAACGGGATATCCCCGGAGCTTATAAACCAGTCTTCGGCATTCAGCGGAAGTACGGATATATCCTTCTGCGTTTCCGCAGACGTGCTGCACGAAACCGTGGAATTGCTCTGCAGCCTTGCGGACCGCCGCAAAATTTCCGTAAACAGCGATATATGCAGAATTTCCGTAGACAACTCCTCCTTTGACGGCAGCGTCGCTGTTTCCCGTATCACGGCAGCGCTGTATGAAAACAGAATTCCCGTATACATGGTAACCGGAAACGAAGCCGGTCTTTCGCTTTGCGCCCCAAGGGAGGATGCCGAGCGCGCGGCGGATATAATCCGGGACAATCTTTAGGAGAAGCCAATGAACAGGCAAAAAAGAATTCTTGCCGTACACGATATATCGGATATCGGCCGTTGTTCGCTTACGGTTGCGCTGCCGATAATTTCCGCCTGCGGCATTGAAACAGCCGTGCTGCCCACGGCTATTTTGTCAACGCATACGGGCGGCTTTACGGGATATACCTACCGCGACCTTTCGGACGATATTATTCCGGTCACCGATCATTGGCGTTCCCTCGGTATAGATTTTGATGCCGTTTACAGCGGATTTCTCGGCTCTTTCCGCCAGCTTGATATCATGTACGGGCTTTTTTCGCAATATAAGGAAAAAGGTGCCGTAATAATTGTGGATCCCGTATTGGGCGATAACGGCAGTCTTTATTCCGTATTCGGCCCTGAATTTGTGCAGGGCATGCGCCGGCTTTGCAGCCTTGCCGATATTATCACCCCCAATATAACCGAGGGAGCCCTGCTTGCCGGGATGCAATACCGTTTAGGCGGAGATGACGAGTATATAAATACAATGCTTGAAGGTCTTCACGAAATAACAAACGCAGCCGTAGTGCTTACCGGGGTTGTCCGCGGCAGCGAAACCGGGGTTGCAATGCGCGAAAAAAACGGTGATGTCACTTATACGGGCAGCGTACAGGTGGACGGCATTTTTCACGGAACGGGGGATGTTTTTGCCAGCGCAATGACGGGCGCGTACATGAAATGCGGAAATTTGCAGCAGGCCGTACGCATAGCGGTGGATTTTACCTTGGAGAGCATACTCAGAACCAAAGCCTACAACACCGAATACCGCTACGGCGTGTGCTTTGAAGAATCCATTCCTTCTCTTATTAAAGCCTTTAACCTGTAAATGCGAGTATTTCCGCCTTCAATTCCAAAATATCAAAAGTAAAACCCGGCATTATGCAGCAATTTTTTCATTGCTTAATGCCGGGTATATTTATCCTATCCGTATTGCGGCTCAATTGCCGCCCTTTATTCTTTTATAGAGACAAAAAGCAAATTCCACGCTTTCCGGCACTGTTCCGTCCGTAAGTGTCCCTATCTTATCGCCGGTACGGCTGCATTTTCTGTCGCCCTCATATTCAAGGCGCCATTCATCACTGCTGTCAAGATCCGTAAAATATGCGTCCTTGCAGAAATCAGCATACACCTTTGTAACATAAGCCATGCTGCAATACGGCAGCAGCTGTTTATATACGCTGGCTCCGCCTATTACAAAAACCTCGTCGGAGTCCATTTTTTCCACCGTTTCCAGCAGCTCGCCGATGCTGTGTGCAACCACTGCGCCCTCCGGTGCATAAGCGGGGCTGGGGTTAAGCACAATATTGCGCCTGTTTTTCAGCACTCTTCCGCCCGGAAATGTCGCCAATGTGTTTGAACCCAGAATTACCGTTTTCCCGGTAGTGAGCGCAGCAAAATTCTGCAGATCCTCTCTGAGCCTTACCAGCAGATCGCCTTTATAGCCTATTCCCCATTTTTCATCTACGGCAACTATAAGATTCATATATCCTCCGTGTTAAACAATTCCGATTCCTTTGCGTGTGATTGCATATTTAGCGCCGCCGGGCCTAAACATTACACCGCAACGGGAATTTTGCCTATTTTTTCGCCGTGACGGTAATCCTCCACGCTGAAGCTGTCCGGCGTAAAGGCATAAAAATCCGTCACTGAACTATCCAGCGTCACCTTCGGAGAATCATACGGTGTACGCTGGATCAAATCGCGCACAATGGGAATGTGACGGTCATAAATATGAGCGTCGGTTATCACATGCACAAGCTCGCCGGGCTGAAGACCCGATACCTGGGCCATCATCATTACCAGCGCTGCATACTGAGCCACATTCCATGCATTTGCCGCCAGCATATCCTGCGAGCGCTGATTAAGGATGGCACAAAGTTTGCCCTCTGTTACATTGAAGGTCATGCTGTATGCGCAGGGATAAAGCGCCATTTCATGCAGATCCTCAAAATTATACATATTGGTCATTATTCGGCGGCTGCACGGATTATTTTTTAGATCGTACAGCACGCGATCCACCATGTCGAAGCGGCCTTCCTTATACTGATGCTTTATTCCCATCTGATAGCCGTATGCCTTGCCGATAGAGCCGTTTTCGTCAGCCCAACTGTCCCATATATGGCTGTTCAGATCGTGCACATTATTGGATTTTTTCTGCCATATCCAAAGCACCTCGTCCACTGCAAGGCGAAGATTTATAGGCCTTACGGTAATCAGAGGAAATTCCTTTGAAAGATCGTATCGGTTTACCACGCCGAACTTTTTAATGGTGTAAGCGGGCGTTCCGTCCTCCCATTTGGGGCGCACCCTTTCATCCCGTACCCATGTGCCGTTTTCCAGTATATCTCTGCATGTGTTTATAAACGCCGTATCCGCCGAACCCATAGTGTTGTTTACCGTCCCTGAAACATTATATGTTTTGTTAACCTCAATACCGCAATTAAAATCAACCGGCATAAGGTAAAAAACTGTTTACACTGAATTATACCATATACCTTAAATTCATTCAACGATTTTTACTGCAAACCGAATATATAAAAACAGCGCAGCAAAGCTTCCGTTTGATTTACTGCGCTTTATGTTATAAATTTGTATGCCTGCGCTTTTGCGCCGCCGATCAGGCAGCAATATATCTATAATACGGCGTTGCCGTTAAAAAGGCGCATTGCAAATAATGCCGCACCTGCCGCCGCTTCCTCCGCATCGGGCAGCACCTCCGGATCGGAGGCAAAAATGTCGCAAACAGCCGCTTTAAGCAGTTTGTTTTTGCGTATTGCATTGCCGGAGGCAAAAATGCGCATATTTTCTAACGCGGACATTTTCTCATATGCATCATAAAGCTCCTGCACCATGCCGCGCATAATACCGCGAAGCAATAGCCCCGGTGTAAAATTGTCCGGCGTGATGCCGGTTACGGAGCCTGTTATACTGCCGTCATATCTTGTGCCGCAAAACGCAGTGCATACCAGAGGCGGCTTCTTTTGAGCGTCCTCCATGGCAAGGCGCGCCATAAGCTCGTACTGCTCGCTGTCGTCGCCGCAGGCGGCATACACAATGCTTCTTATGAAGCGTTCCGCCAGCGCATATGCATATCCGCCGCACAGTGCGGAATAGCTTTTAAGATATAAGCCGCCAAAGAACGGGCGCAATTCAATGCCCTCCTTTGCATCATACTGTTGGGCCGCCTCTGCGCGCCCGGCAATCGTAATCTGACTGCCGGTGCCGAAGTTTATCAAAACGCATTTTTCCGCTCCGCATTCTGCGCTGACGCTGAGAAAGCTTGCCTGATGGTCTCCTATCGGAACATAAACCTTTGCACCCTTATATTCCCCTATCTCGCCGTTTACCGTGCAGCGGGGCAGAAACGAAGCATCAATGCCCAGCTTTTTAAGCTTCTCAATAAAAAAGCAATTGTTTTTTATATCATAAAAACCAAGCGACGCGGCGTTTGTGGGATGTATTACAGGAGAATTCCCGCCCGTAAGCTTAAGACAGATATAATCCATGATCGTACAAAGCTTTGCTGCGTTTTCGGGCACTTCGCCTTTTTCGGTAAGATAATAATGCGTGATAAGTCCGTAGCCCTCCGGCACATCCATGCCGGTTATTTGCCTTGCCCGGGCGCGGCATGCACCGTCATCTTCGTTAAATTGCCATGTATAAAGCGGAGAAACAGCATTCCCTTCGGAATCAAGGTACACAATACCGTGCATCTGTCCCGCAATGCCGACGGCGCGCACATTTTTATATGTTCTTTCCGCCACATCTATAAGAGCAAGAGTGCGTGTGAGTATATTTTCCGCATCCTGCACTCCGCGGCGCTCTGTTTTGGCATCATTTGTAATATTGAAGGTATCCAGAACATTCCCTTTATCGTCAATAACCGCAAGACTTAGGCTGCTTGTGCCTATATCAAGCCCGAGTACAACCGGAATATCCGCGCAAAAAATCGACTGTGCTTCCTCGTTTACCGCGTCGGCCTCTTTATCAAGCAGCTTTTCAACATTTTTTATATCGGGATAAGCGCGCAGCATTTCCCTGCACAGCTCCAGCTGCCGCTCGTTGCTGATACGGCTTTCCTTCAGGTTTTTCTCCTGCTTATTAAGCAGTTCTTCAAGCCCTATCATATTGCTGTTCAACAGCAGTATATCGGATACCGATATTCCAGCTGCTCTTAAGAGCTTTATCCTCATGATCTTTTCTATAAGCTCCGGTGAATATACTCTGTAATCGTTTTCCTTCCGCTCGGTTATGAAAAGCCCCTTGCTTTCATAAAATCTCAAAGTCTTTTTGCTCAGCTTTGTATATTCTGATGCTTCGTTTATATTCATTGTCTGCCCTCCGGAATGATATCTGTCATAATAATTCTATACCTTGCTCCCACTGGAATGTCAAGTACAATTTTATGCCTATTGCAAAACAATAAAACACGCGCTGCGGCGCAGGATAGGTGCATTGCATTGTACTTTTATACGCTTTTTATATCATTTTTATATTCCTGTGCGTATTATTTGTGCAAAAAGCACTTGTAAATTATAATTGTATAGGCTATAATAGCATCATGATTTACAGGAACCCATTCCAACTCAAATTGTTCAGGAGGCTCGTAATATGAAATCCGTTTCCATAATGCTTCAGGAAGCACAGAATATCAAGTCCTTCGTTTCCATTATCAATAAATACCCCTACGATATCGACCTTCGTTCCGGCAGATATGTTGTAGATGCAAAAAGCATTTTGGGTATTTTCTCTTTGGATCTGTCCAAGCCCATCACCATGGAGATATACAGTGACAGCTGCGACGATCTGCTTAACGATATCAAGGAATTCATTGTTAAATAACAAATGCGATTCGTAACAAGAAGCAAGATGCGGCCTGAAAAATGGCCGCAATTGTTTTTTACGCAGAATTTTGTATACGATAAGTTAGGAAATAAAAATGAAACCGCCATTTTCAGAGGAGATCCTCACCGTGCTGTATGTGCTTTTCCGCGCCGAAGCCGCTCTTCGCGCCGAGGACATAATAGACACGCTTGAGGACACCAGCATAGATTATTTTACCGCTCATCAAATATTGGAGCATCTTTTGGAAAACAAGACCGTGTTTTCCGTAAAGCAAAACGGCTATGAGCTTTACTTTATATCTCCCATCGGCAAGGATGCCATTGAGCAGTTTTATCCCACCGTGCGCGCGTCCGTACGGAACAGCATAGACAGCTACCTTAAGGATAATCTTGCCGAAATGACCGCCGCTGCCGGCATACGCAGCTCTGTCTGCTTCTCCTTTGACGGTAATTACTGTGTTATACTCAAGCTGTTTGAAAACAATCTCTGTGCAATGGAAATAACTCTTACTGTGCGTGATTCCGCCACGGCAGAGCTTTTTATGCAGAATTGGAGCAAATCGTCACAGGATATTTATACTGCGGTCCTGCGCACCTTAAGCCAAAGCGCCGCTATTTGATAATTCAGCACGGCATATCAATCATAATTATTTGCGAAGGCTCACATATTCCCGGCAGCTGCTTAAGCAGTCTGCCGTTTTTCATGCTGTGCTTCTCCACCCTTCCCGCCACATTCATTCCCACCAGTATATCCTCTCCGCAAAGGCATATGCCCTCCGGCATTGCGCCAAGTGCAAATGAGCGCAGCGGCATCAAATCGCACGCTTGATGCAGCAGTAAGGCTTTGTCCCCTGCGCAGGAAAAGACAACCGTGTCCCCCGTCTGCACCGCATCTACCGGATTAAAGCCCGTGCGCCCGAACAGAAGCATATCTCCGCTTATGTCAAACAGCGCGGCACAGCCCCTGCCGTCGGCTTCGTTTCCGTATACAAGAAAGCCCTCCCCCCTCTTTTCAGTTTCCGTAACGCATACACCGTTAGGCGCAAAACCGAGTTTTATCTCTTTAAGCACCGTAAGCTGCGGCACGGACAGCAGATAGAGCGCTTCCTGCAAAAAGCATACGGCGGCGCAGACATTTTTTGCTGCGCACACACCGCACAGCGCCTGACCGAGCCGGTTTGATATAAAGCTCTGCCCGCCGCTGCAAAGGCATATTTCCACCGTATCCGTCTCGCCGCAGGCAGTAATTATATACCCGTTCCAAAGACAAAGCTGCATGGGATACCGGCCTATGCAATGCCGGAAAACCGAGGCTCCGCTGTATGTATCCAGCCTGAGAATACCGGAAGCATGGCTTGCTGCAATATAGAGATATCTTCCGTCCCCTGCGGCCGATCTGCATCCGAGACTGCCGCAGCGTGTAAAAAACGAATTGCGGCCGGTACGGCCTACCGGGGCAGCATATACGGTGCCGCCCGTAAGCGAAAGCTTTTTGATTTTCCCGCTGTCCGGATAATAGAACACCGCAGCGTCCTCTGCCATTGACAATATAGCCGCAGCGCGCACACTATCACCTCCTTATGCTTCATAGTATGCATCAAGCCGCGACAGCGGGATTAAAAAACGATTTTTCGGAATTGCTGATGTATTTTGCCGTGCAAATCAAGCTTTTATGCAGCCCTTTCCGTGTCAAGGCAGCGTCAGAGCCGCAAAAAGTACCGTTTTTTTGTTTATATCTTGACCGCCTTTATGAATTGTTATATAATTAACTGAAATTTAAGTTAAGCGGTGAAAATAATGTTTATTTACAAAACAACGGGCACATGCTCCAAGGAAATTCAGCTGGAAATCGACAATAATGATATCATCAAATCAGTTACCTTTGTAGGCGGATGCCGCGGCAACACAAAGGGGGTCGCCGCTTTGTGCATCGGACGCAATGCTCACGATGTAGCAAAGATGCTTAAGGGCATACCCTGTCAGGGCGATACCTCCTGTCCTGATCAGCTTTCCAAGGCCATATGCGCTTACTACGCTTCCAAGCAAACGGCATAGTAGGCATAGTATAAAAGCAGTTTATCTGCTTTTTTCAAAAATATAACGGGGTGAAGTATGGAAAATACAGACATGATACGCATTGAGCATTTACAAAAGAAATTCGGTGATATCTGCGCGGTAAACGACCTCAGCTTTCATGTTAAAAGGGGCGAATTGTTTGCTTTTTTGGGCGTAAACGGCGCCGGGAAATCCACTACGATAAGTATCATCAGCGGCCAGCTTAAAAAGGACGGCGGCCGTGCGGAAATATGCGGTGCCGATATTGACACCGACATTCAAAGTGTAAAACGGAAATTGGGCGTTGTTTTTCAAAATTCCGTGCTGGATAAAGAGCTCAGCGTAGCAGACAACCTTGAAAGCCGCGCCGCACTTTACGGCATACGGGGCCGCGAGCTGCGCAGCCGCGTTGATGAGCTGTGCATGATCCTTGATATCGGCGGATTGCTTAAGCGCCAGGTCGGAAAGCTGTCGGGCGGTCAACGCCGCAGAATAGATATCGCCCGCGCATTGCTGCATCGGCCGGAGATACTTATTCTTGATGAACCCACAACCGGTTTGGACCCGCAGACCCGCAAGCTTTTATGGAACGCCGTTGCGGAGCTGCGCGCCAATAACGGTCTTACCGTTTTTCTCACCACCCATTACATGGAGGAAGCTGCCGATGCCGATTATGTTGTAATCCTCGACAGCGGCGCCATATCGGCACAGGGCACGCCGTTGGAGCTGAAAAACACATATACCGGCGATTTTATATCCCTCTACGGCTGTGATGAAAATGATGTCAGGCGCTTGAATATGCCGTATGCGCCTCTGCGCGACGGGTTTCGCATAACAGTACCCAATACTGCTGCCGCAACCGAGCTGATTATTAAATACCCGGAAATATTCCGTGATTATGAAATTATCAAAGGCCGGATGGACGATGTGTTTCTTGCGGTTACCGGTAAAAAACTAAGCGGAGGTGAACAGAAATGACCGGACTTTCTGCCCTGATAAAGCGAAACATAAAGCTGTATTTCCGCGATAAAGGAATGTTTTTTTCCTCGCTTATAACACCAATTATTCTGTTGATACTCTTTATCACCTTTCTTGGCAGCATTTATCGCGATTCCTTTGCCTCCGCCCTAAGCGCAGCGGGTATAAATGCCGACGCGGCCCTTATTGACGGATGTGTAGGCGGTCAGCTTATTTCTTCGCTTTTGGCCGTAACCTGCATAACGGTGGCCTTCTGCTCAAATCTTATAATGATAAAGGATAAAACAAGCGGCGCCCGGCGCGATCTTACGGTATCGCCGCTCCATTTGTCCACATTGGGCTTCAGCTATTATTTGGCGGCTCTTATATCCACGCTCATAATCAATCTCACTGCGGCAGCGGTATCTCTTGCATACCTTGCTTTTGTCGGATGGTATCTGAGCGCCGCAGATGTACTGCTGCTTATATTGGATGTATTCCTGCTTACAATGTTCGGCACTGCCCTTTCCTCATGCGTTAATTTCTTTTTGAGCAGCGACGGTCAGGCATCGGCTGTCGGAACCATTGTAAGCGCAGGCTACGGATTTATCTGCGGCGCATATATGCCTGTTTCAAATTTCTCGCCCGTACTGCAAAAAATTCTTTCCTTTCTGCCCGGAACATACGGAACCGTTCTTTTAAGAAACCATGCAATGTGCGGGGCCTTCCGGCAGATGACAAAAGACGGTATTCCGCAGGAGGTAATTGAAAAAATCTGTGACAGTGTTGACTGCAATCTTTATTTCTTTGGCGAGAAGGTAAGCGTTTCTGCAATGTATATGGTTTTATGTGCCAGTATCCTGCTTTTTATAGGCATTTATATTGCAGTGAACTTAATAAAAGAAAAACGCGCCGACTGAGCTGCATGAAGAATCTTAGTGTATAAAAATAACGGCTGCTGCAAACATTCGCAGCGGCCGTTATTTTTAATACATTTTGATTTTTCAAATCACCTTGAAGTATAGTTAGGCGCTTCCTTGGTGATGTCAATATCGTGAGGATGGCTTTCGGTAAGTCCGGCGTTTGTAATTCGTACAAACTCGGCATTTTGCTGAAGCGTCGGAATATCCGGGGCTCCGCAATATCCCATACCGGAACGGATGCCGCCCAGCAGCTGATATACCGTATCGGAAAGCGGCCCGCGGAATGGCACTCTGCCCTCTACGCCCTCGGGCACGAACTTTTTGCTTCCGCTTTGGAAATAACGGTCTGAGCTGCCCGCATGCATCGCAGAAAGCGAGCCCATGCCGCGATAAACCTTAAAGCTTCTGCCCTGATAGATTTCGGTTTCTCCGGGGCTTTCCTCAGTTCCCGCAAGCAGACCGCCTATCATGACGGCGCTTGCGCCGGCGGCAAGCGCCTTTACAATGTCGCCCGAATACTTTATGCCCCCATCGGCAATAATCCTTTTTCCCAGCTTCTCCGCCGCCTCGGCACAGTCCATAATTGCCGTCATCTGCGGTACGCCGATACCTGCAACTACACGGGTCGTACAAATAGAACCGGGGCCTATACCCACCTTTACACAGTCCGCACCGCTCTTAATAAGATCCTCAACAGCTGCGGCGGTAGCAACATTTCCCGCAATCAGCTGAAGGGACGGATATTTGCTTTTGATTTTTTCCACCATTTTAAGAACGCCCACCGAATGCCCGTGCGCAGTGTCCAGCGCTATAATATCAACATGCGCATTATAAAGCGCGGCAATGCGTTCCATTGTATCCGCCGCCGTACCTACTGCGGCACCGACAAGCAGCCTGCCCTTGCGATCCTTGGCGCTGTTGGGATACTGTATGGCTTTTTCAATATCCTTTATTGTAATAAGGCCCTTGAGATTATAATCCTTGTCCACAATCGGAAGCTTTTCAATGCGGTGACGGCGCAGTATCTCCTTTGCCTCCTCCAGCGTTGTGCCTTCCGGAGCCGTTATCAGGTTGTCCTTTGTCATAAGGTCGGATATTGGCTTGGAGAAATCAGTCTCAAATTTAAGGTCGCGGTTGGTGAGTATTCCTATCAGCTTGCCGTCGCGGGTTATCGGTACTCCGGAAATATGAAAACGCTCCATCAGTTTCAGTGCGTCTGCAAGGTTGTGATTTTCGGAAAGATAGAACGGATCCGTAATAACCCCATGCTCCGAGCGCTTCACTCTGTCAACCTGCATCGCCTGTTCCTCTATCGGCATATTTTTATGAAGTATGCCGATACCGCCTTCACGCGCCATTGCTATTGCAAGCCTTGCCTCGGTAACGGTGTCCATTGCCGCGCTCATAAGAGGAATGTTGAGAGTGATCTCATCGGTAAGCTTTGTCCCCAAAAACACCTTGTCCGGAGTGACCTCGCTGCGGGCCGGAACCAGCAGGACATCGTCAAAGGTTAATGCTTCTCTGATTTCTTTTTTCATCGGTATACCTCTTCCGTATTTATACTTGTTATATTTGTTTAAGGCGGTTTTGCCGCCGATTACACCATTACTGCATTTTCTGTATATTATAAAACATCAAAAAAGCTTTACCTCGCTTCCACGATGCAAATCAAACGAAAATCAGATTTTGCCGGCATCAATGCACAACCCGTAAATGCCGGAACAAAATGAAATCGCGCACAGTTAATGCTGCTTCTGTTGACTGTATATAAACAATTCGGCTTTACAATGCAAACACACCCTTTTACAATGCAAGCACACCCCGGCGCGCGGCATAGAATATGTACTGCTGCACAATTCCCGCGTCTTGGCCGAAATGCTTTGAGGCATAGGCTTCAATCTGTGCATTAGCCGCGCCGCAATCCGGATAAAGAAAAAGCATAGCCTTTTTCATCCATGTGTCCACCGGAAAAGCGGAAAGCTGTCTAAGCCCGAAGAGCAATATGCAATTTGCCACCTTGGGGCCTATTCCGTACATGGAAAGCAAGGTCAGCCGCGCTTGGGCATATTCCATCTTCATCAATGAATCAAGCAGGCTCGGATTTTCCGAAACAGCCGCGGCACATTTAGCCACATAAGGCGCTCTGTAACCCAAGCCTATTTTTTCCAGCTCTTCAACCGATATTGCAGCCAGCCGATCAGCAGACGGAAAAGAGTATACCGTGCCGCCATAGGCCTCCGCTTGCCGGCCGCACAAAGCGCACATGCGTTCTATTATGCCTTTTATGCGCTTTATATTGTTATTCTGCGATATAATAAACGATATAAGCACCTCCCAAAGCTCCTGCCTGAGAATGTGCATTCCCGTTCCGGCTTTCACGCAGTCCCCGATAATGCTGTCGTGTATAAAGCGGCCTTCAATTGCCGCATAGTCGGTATCAAGATCAAAATAACGCCGCCAATATAAAAAATCCTCATCGCTGCAGGAAAAAAGCACACCGTCGCCGTACTGCTTAAGACGCAGCGCACGCCCGGCAGCAACGCCCTGATATGTATCCATGTCTACCTGATTCCAGCGAAAGCATTGGCCGTTTTCCAGAGTATTCTTTATATTAAAGCAATCCGATGAGAAAAAATGCTCTTCCATATTGCACCTATGAAAAAACTGAAACTATACTGCAAAACAAAACAGTATTTGAAAAACGCCCGCAGAAAACCTGCGGGCATGATTATCAAACGATTTTTTCTTCCTTGGGATAAATGCTGACCTGCTTTTTCAGCTTACCCTTGTGCTCAAAGCGCACAACGCCGTCCGTTAAAGCAAACAGCGTATCATCACCGCCGATGCCTACATTAACACCGGGATGGATTTTTGTGCCTCTCTGACGAACCAGAATATTGCCCGCAAGCACAAACTGACCGTCAGCGCGCTTAACGCCAAGGCGCTTGGACTCACTGTCACGGCCATTCTTGGTGGAGCCCACGCCCTTTTTATGAGCGAATAACTGAATATTCATACGGAGCATTATAACACCTCCTCAATTAGCTTAATATGCCTTTTGTTTTCCGTCCGGAAGGCCTTCAGCCCTAAAAGCATTGTTTCCGTAATGGCTCTTGCACTCTCGCTATGCGCATCCTGAGGGCTGATTTCGCACTCAAGATATCCGTCCTCAACGGAAACTTCCGCCTTAATTCCGGCATAATCGCACAACCCGATAACCGCTGTCTGCAATATTGCGGAAATTGCGGCACAATGAATATCCGTACCGTATTCTCCGCCGGCATGACCCTGCGCACAGAAAGCATATATATCGCCGCTGCGATTTTTGTTGATCACTACTTTGACCATTTTTGTAACATTACAGGCTGATCTTGGTTATCTCAACCTTGGTAAAAGGCTGACGATGTCCCTTGATGTTGCGGCTGTTCTTCTTGGCTTTGTACTTGAAGGTAATAACCTTGCTCTTTTTGCCAAAGCCGCGAACTACGCCCTCAACCACAGCACCCTCTACAACAGGAGCGCCGATCTTTACATCCACGCCCTCGCCTGCCATAAGAACATCGAACTTTACGGTGTCATCGGCCAGCGCATTGAGCTTCTCGATGTAAATCACATCGCCTTCCTGAACGCGGTATTGCTTACCGCCGGTAGCTATAACTGCAAACATTGTGTAGCACCTCCTCTACATCATCTCGCTAAGGTGGGTCTTGTCCGAAGACAAAGTTAAAAAACCGTACTTATGCGGCAGATATAATATATCACAACCGCCCGCTGTTGTCAACGGATTCCCGCAGCAATATGAAAATTCGGGAGAATACTCCCGAATACTCACGCCTTACGGCAATAAGCGCTAAATATTTGTATTCACCCAGCTTCCGATGAAGCCTGCTTAAAAGCCGTTTTTATGCAGGCTGTGCCATCTCCATGCATCCGTAAGAATATCATTTATATCGTCGTGCTCCGGCTTCCATCCAAGCAGCCTTTTAGCCTTTTCGGAACCGGCTATCAGTATTGCCGGATCTCCCGCGCGCCGCGGGCCTATATTATATTCAACCGTTCTGCCCGTAGCCCTTTGCGCCGCATTGATTATATCAAGAACGGAAAAGCCGTTTCCGTTTCCGAGATTAAAGGCATCGCTCTCCCCACCGCAAAGCAGTCTGTCCACTGCAAGCACATGCGCCTGCGCAAGGTCCGTTACATGAATATAATCCCTTATACATGTGCCGTCCGGCGTATTATAGTCATTTCCGAAAACAGTCACCGGGCCTCTGAGTCCCAGAATCGATTGCATAATGATGGGAACAAGATGGCTTTCGGGTTTATGATCCTCTCCTATCTCGCCGCTTTTATGGGCACCGCAGGCATTAAAATAGCGAAGAGCTATGGACTTTATACCGTAGGCATTGTCATAATCCCGCAGCATATTTTCCATGTAAAGCTTTGTGCGCCCGTATACATTTGTGGGCTGCTGCGGATGCTGCTCATCTATCGGCGTATAGACCGGCTCGCCGAAGGTTGCCGCCGTGGAGGAAAACACTATTTTGCCCACCTCTGCTTTTCTCATTGCTTCAAGCAGCGAAAGTGTTCCGCCGATGTTGTTATTATAGTATTTGCCGGGGCTTGTCATGCTTTCTCCCACAAGCGAAAACGCCGCAAAATGTATAACAGCCTCCACCTTGTACTTTTTCATGGTTTCTATAAGCAGATCGCCGTCAAAAATATCACCGATAACTGCCGGGCAGCTTACTGCCTGAAGATGTCCGGTGGAAAGATTATCGTAAACCACAACCTCTCTTCCCAGCTCCTGAAGGTATCTTACCGTATGGCTGCCGATATAGCCGGCGCCGCCCGTAACAAGTATTGCCATATAAAATCCTCCTTTTAACCGATAGTCTCTGTTGATTAATCGGAATTATACCGCACAGCAAAAGATGCGTATATATAATTCTGTCCAGATTTATAACAATCCGTAAATGCAACGGCTGTTTTTTGCAAGGCCCGTCATATATCAATTCTTATAGGGCAAAAGCCCAGCATATCGCACGATGTAAGATAATACGGTATCCCGTTATAAACCCTGGGATTGCTTTCGCCCGTTTTGCCTCCGTGAATATGTCCGTAGATCACCGCGCAAACCGGATATTGCTCAATAAGACGGGTGATATCACTTCCCCCTTGGCTGTCAAGGGGCGGAAAGTGCGTAAGCACCGCAATCTTTCGCCCGTCGGCTATTCTTACCGCCGAATCAAGGCTCATTTTTAAGCGTATAAGTTCACGGTCGAATATTTTTCTGTCTTCCTTTGAAAAATCCTTTACGCCCGGAAGCAGCCATCCCCTGCTGCCGCAATAAACAATATCCCCCACCGCCGCTGCATCGTTTTGAATAACCGTCATATCCCCCGCAAGCGCACGGACTCTTGTAAGCGAGCCCCACCAATAATCGTGGTTTCCGCGCAGCAGCACCTTTTTCCCCGGTAAGGCGCGGATGCGCTCAAGATCGGGAACCGCATCTTCAATTTTCATAGCCCATGATATGTCGCCGGCAATAAGCACGGTATCCTCCGGCAGTATCATATCCCGCCAGCATTCTTCGATTTTCTGCATATAATTCTGCCAATGCTGACCGAATATTTCCATGGGCTTGGGATTAACCTGCGACAGATGCAGATCGGAAATAGCAAATACACTCATTAAAACACCCAACTAATACAGCTTGGAAAACGCTCCCGCCCAAGCAAACATTGTTTTCTTCTTTTCGTTTTCGGATACAGCATGTATATCCACTCCGTCAGTAATTCAATGCATCCTTGGCCGGAATATCATCAGCCGCCTGTTTGTATTTAAGGTCAAGATAATACTCAACGATGGCTTTAACGGTAATGGAGGACATAGCTCCCGCATAGCCATTGGGAATACATACAGAAATAGCAATCTCCGGCTTTTCGTACGGAACAAAGGCTACGAACCAGGAATTGTTCTCTATATCGATGGTATTTACCTGCGCCGTTCCGGTCTTTCCGCCCATTTCACTTTTATATTTGAAATTCTTAAAGTATTTCTGCGCCGTTGTACTCTGCTCACCCGCAACCACATCGTTCATGCCTTCCTTAAGCGCAAACAAATACGCAGGGTCAATATCCAGCTGCTTGTAAACGCTGGGCTCGGTTTTGTATACGGTTTCTCCCCGAGCGTTCACAACGCGGTCCACAACGTGAGCGTCGTAAACCGTGCCTCCGTTTACTATTGCAGAAATATACCGTGCAACCGCTATGGGCGTAAGCGTGGTAATACCCTGACCTATACCGGAGTTTACGGTTTTAAGGGGCGTCCAGATAAGCTCCTCGACATAATCGCATATATGGAATTTAGTTTCGTAATCCACAACGGATTTTTTTAATCCCAGTTCTCCCACCAATATGCTTCTTACCGCAGCAAGCCGCTCACTTCTTGTAAGATCTATCAGCGTCATCATGCGCAGCGCCGCATCGTCCAGCACATCGTCCGCCGGTTTTTCCATTCCGGATTTCTCCGCGCACTCAATTATACTGTTTTTTATCGAACGGTTAACGATATACGGCATGCTGGTTTCCTGCTCGCTCAACCCCTTTGATATGTCAAACAGCACCTGTTGATTGCCCACCTGCCCCTTGGCTTCACCGGACAGTTCAATATTTGTCTTCGAAAGCAAACCGAAATTTCCGGCCCATTTGCGAATATTGTCAATGCCCAGCCTGTCGGCTACTTCATAAAAGAAATAGTTGCAGGAGTGCATTATGGCTTCGGCAAGATTGATGCTGCCGTGAGTTTTGTGCGAATCGCGCCATCTCCAGCAGCGCGGGCCGGTATAGCCCTTTTCAACATATTTTGTGTATTCGCCCTTATCCTCGATTTTTTCCCCAACGGTCAATACTCCCTCGGAAAGCCCTGCGGCTCCCACTACCATCTTGAATATCGATCCCGGTGTTGAAGCGCTTGATATAGCCTTGTTTACAAGTATTCCTCTTTTATCTCCCAGCATCTGCTCCATCTCTGCACTGCTTATGCCGGAAACAAAGCTATTTGGGTCATACCACGGATAGCTTGCCATCGCAAGCACCGCCCCCGTATTTACCTGCATAACCACAACCGAGCCCGTTTCCGCCATTTTTATGCTGCGGCCGATCTCTTCCTCAATCTTCTGATACTTTTCCTTTTTGTCGTTATACCTCTCCGTCTGTGCAGCGTGTATGGCTTCAATATTTTCTGCAAGGGCAGCTTCGGCAATTTTCTGCATGTTTATATCAATTGTAAGATATACATTATCGCCCTGCCCCGGAGCCGTATACGAAAGCTCACGCAGTATGGTTCCGCTGGCCGTTGTTTCCACCACCCGCTGACCGCTGCGGTCCTTGCCGTTTCCGGTAAGATAGCTTTCAAACTTCTGTTCAATGCCGTATACGCCCACAAGATCATCGGTATCATAACCAAGCTCTTTGTATTTATCCGCCGTTTCTGCCGTGATTCTGCCTATATACCCCACTATATGCGATGCTGTTTCATATTGCGGGTATGTACGCTCTGTGGTCTCGGTTACCGTGAAGCCGGCCAGCTCATAGCTGTAACTCTCCAGTCTTGCCACCACGGTTTCACTCAGCTTCTGAGCCACCGTAATGGAACGGGAATAATAATAATTCTGTATGCTGTCCTGCCATATAGCCAGAACCCTGAAGGCCTGCGCGTCCGACATGTCCTCCGGAATATGATAACGCTTGCGCAGGGTGGTGTACATCTCCTCGGGTGAAAGCCGCTCCCCCGCCTTTATGCTGAAATAAAAATCCTGACGCCAGCGATCCTCCTTCTTTTGCGCGGTTTCCTCGCTGAGATTTCCCCAGTCAAAATAGTATTCGCGCGCCTCTCCCTCGCCGCGCGCCTTTATTGCAAAGCTGTTTTCAATTTCAACATCGCTCTCATCCAGTATTTCCAGCGCCTTTATTATGGAGTTTGTATATATTTCCCTCTGCGCCGTTGTATTATAATCCCTGTAAAACTCAAGATTGTAAGTTTTTTGATCAACAGCCAGCGGTATTCCGTTTTTATCAAGGATCTTTCCTCTTGTGCCGGATATGTTCAGCGTGCGCGTTTTGGTAGTGCTTACGGTTTGGCTGAGCTGATCCCCTTTTACCACCTGTATATCAAACAGGTTTACCGCCAGAATCACAAAGCAAATAATAAACACAGCCGCAGTAACATACGGTCTGTAATCATATGAAAAATTATTCAAAACCGTGGTTATGCCGTTTTGCGTAATTTTCTTTGTGTTTTTATCGGGTTTAATTCTCATGCCCGTTCCTCCGTGCCGTTTTGCTCCGTGCAGCCAAATGAAGCTTCCCTTCATTAACCGTGCGTATGTCTAAAATCCGATGCAGATAATGCAGCTGCCGAGCTTTTTCGATATAGTTTTATTTCCCGCGTTTTTTCGTCGTTTTTTCGTCATCGCTGTCGCGGCGAAACCCCTTCAGCCTATGATAGTTTTTCCGTCGTCCCTGCCTATGTGTATGTTCATAAGCAGCCTGAAAAGAAAGAAAAACGGTATCAAAAGCACAGCGGTATATAATGCCGACGGAATGAACTTCAAAAAGAAAACAAAGGATATGCTTTGAGTAAGCCCTGTAATATAAAGTCCGATAACGCTCAGCACTCCTTTTATAAGCACCGCCGCAGCTGCGGCGGTCAATTGCGCTATAAATTCATCGCCGAATCCCAACAGCTTATAAAGACACATGCCGCCCGATATAACAAAATAAGAGGCGGTATTAATAAAAATGCCTCCCGATGCGGTAAGATCAAAGGCCGTACCGAGAAAAAGAGCCTGCATCGGCAGAGAAGCAGCAGCAAAATACGGCGTAATGCTTACAATAAATATTATTATAAAATCCGGTCCTATTCCGGCAAAGGTGATGGACGGCGCAAGAAAAAACTGAAGCATCAGCATAACAAAGGCATATACCACCGTAAAAACATACTTCACTGCGCTTCACCGTCCTGCATCGTATCGGCTTCCCCGCCTCCGGTGATAATAAGCACATATTCCAAATGCTCAAAATCCACTGCCGGCTCTATCCTTGCCGTCGTTCCCAGCGTTGTGCTGCCCGTTGTTATTTCCACTATGCTGCCTATATACAGTCCCTTGGGGAAAACATCATCATTCCCGGAGGTCTTCACCGTGTCGCCCGTGGTGCTTTTAAGCTCAAAGGGCAAATATGTCATTGTACAGCGCGACTGCACCTGCCCCGCAGTGCTGTAACCCTTTACTACTCCGGTGTCGCGCGTGCGCTCAACTATCGCAGGCACCGAGCTCCGGCTGTCCAAAATAGACATCATTATACAGTAATTGTCCGATACGCTTATTATTCTGCCGGCAAGCCCTCCCTGCGCAACCACCACCATGTCGGTTTTTACTCCGTCTCTGCTTCCACGGTTTATTGTATAGCAGTCGCTGTATGTGTCCGTACCGGAAACCGATACGCGCCCCACCAGCAGCTCATATTCGGTATATCTGCTGCTTTCCTTGATTATATCCCGCAGCCGTTCGTTTTCCCGGAGTATCTCATCGTATTGGCTGTCCTTTATCCTGAGCTTTTCCAGTTCCGCCTGAAGCTGACGCATTTCCTCCTGCATTTTTATGTTGTCGGAAAACCCGGTAAAAAAGCCGGATATCGCATCGCCTACGGCAATACAGGCGTTCTGTATCGGCACTATTATATAGCCGGAAACACGCATAAGTGAATCGATTCCGCTGTTAAACATAAGCAGCAGAAGTATAACCACCGCCACCACCGCCGAAAGAACAGACAGGATTATTTTGTTTGTTTTTCCTCCGCCGCGCCGCCCGTTCTTTGAGCTGAATCTCATGGTATATGTGCCCCTTCTTACAGTTTATATAAAGATATTAAACAGCAGCCGACGCTGCGAAAAAGCCTTCAATCAAAAGCTCTCACCGTTTTTCTGGGAACGGATAAGCTCATCCATATCCTCAAGTGCCCTGCCGGCGCCGAGAACCACGCAGTCCAGAGGGTCGTCCGCAACATAAACCGGCATACCGGTTTCATATTTCACCAGCATATCCAGCCCGCTGAGCAGCGCGCCGCCGCCCGCAAGTGTTATGCCGCGCTCCATGATATCCGCTGCAAGCTCCGGCGGCGTGTCCTCCAGTGTGTTCTTAATTCCGTCCACAATGGTAATAAGAGGTTCTCTGAGCGCCTCCCGGACATGTTCGCTTGTAATGGTAACGGTCTTGGGCAACCCGGAAATCAAATCGCGTCCCCGTATCTCCATAGAGCTTTCATTATCGGTGGGATAAGCCGAGCCTATGCTCAGTTTAATATCCTCCGCAGTACGCTCTCCGATAGCAAGGTTAAACTCCTTTTTTACAAAATTCACTATGGATTCATCCAGCTTGTTGCCAGCCACTCTTAACGAGCGCGAAACCACTATGCCGCCAAGGGAAAGCACCGCCATTTCGCTGCTGCCGCCGCCGATATCCACTATCATGCTTCCCGAAGGCTCGTTAACGGGCAAACCGGCGCCTATCGCACTGGCCTTTGGCTCCTCCATAATTATTATATCGCGCGCACCGGCGTGCCGCGCCGCATCCACCACCGCATTTTTTTCCACCTCGGTTACACCGCAGGGCACGCATATAACTATACGGGTTTTGCAAAAGGAGAACCTCCTGGGCATTGCACGGCGTATAATATCCTTAAGCATTGCCTCTGTTATTACAAAATCCGCAATAACACCGTCTCGCAGCGGCTTAACTGCCACAATATCCCCCGGTGTGCGTCCGATCATATTCTTTGCGCGTTCTCCCACAGCCATGACCTCACGGTTCTTTGTGCCGTTATAACGGACGGCAACAACGCTGGGCTCTCTTATAATAATACCCTTTCCCTTTAGATATACAAGTGTGTTTGCAGTACCCAAATCAATTCCGAGATCTCTTGTAAAAATGCTCATCTTTACCTCCGTTTATATCAAGCGGCTCAGCCGTCATATCTTTATTTTAGTATAATATCATTCTTTAATGTACGCCGGTCACTGTCCACGCGCTTACCGGGTGCTGTAAAGCCCCGACGCGTCAGCCGGTTAATCGCCGTCAGAAATATCCGCAGAAGCCAGCATATTCTTAAGTCTGTTGAGGGGCAGACCTACAACATTGTAAAAGCAGCCCTCCACCTTCTTTACAAAGCATCCGCCTTTTCCCTGTATTCCGTATGCCCCCGCTTTATCAAGCGGCTCACCGGAAGCAATATAGCTGTTTATTTCACTGTCCGATAAAGTATCAAAGAAAACCTGCGTGCTTTCGGTACAGGAAAGGCATTTGCCGTTAAAACGCACGCACAGCCCCGTGTGAACCATGTGTGCCGAGCCCGAAAGCGCTTTAAGCATTTCAAAGGCTTGCACTTTGTCTGCCGGTTTCCCCAGCAGATGTCCGTCCTTTTCCACTACCGTATCCGCTGCAATTACCAGCGCCTCGGGATATGCTTTGAAAACCGCCTCTGCCTTCATAACGGCAAGCTGTCTGCAAGCATCCGGCGGCAATATTCCGCAAGGCACACTTTCATCAATATCGGCACATACAATATCGAATTTCGGAATAAGCCTTGCAAGCAATTCCCGTCTTCTGGGCGAAGCGGAAGCTAAAATAATTCGACAGTTATCGTATTTCATTTTTTCTGTATAAAATCCACTCAGCGTATTATTATCTCATTATGCTTTTTTATTATAGCACATATTGCGCTCCTTCTCAACAGTACAATTAAAAAAAATATATTTTTTACAATTGCGACGCAAAGCTCTTTTCCCGCCGTCACGAAAACCGTCTGCCGTGCTTAAATACAAAAAAAGGAGCCTTGAAAACAAGACCCCTGTAACTAAAGCACTTATTATCGCTCCTCGCGGTCATACGGCACACCCAATGCCGCCGGTCCTCCAGCGCTTCTGCGCACCTTTCCGCTTACAAGAATAAGCACAATAATCGTTGCGGCGTACGGAATCATCTTTATGAATTCCGGAGGAATATTCTGCAGCCCGAAATCGGACAGACGCACCTGGAAGGATACGATAAGCCCAAACATAAAGCTTCCAAGCAGCGCAAGCGCCGGACGCCACAATGCAAATATTACAAGCGCTACCGCAAGCCAGCCCGCACCACCCGATATGTCGGACTGGAAGGATTTCTGAAGTGCAAGCACCAAATATGCGCCGGACAGACCGGAAAGCGCACCGCCGAAAATAGTATATCCGTATTTAATACCGAAAACATTTATTCCGGCCGCATCGGCAGCCGCAGGGTTCTCGCCCACCGCGCGAAGCCTCATTCCCGCGCGCGTCTTGAACATAAATATCGACAGCACTATCACCAGTATATATCCTACATACACAAGCAGATTCTGGTTGAACAGTATCTCGCCTATCACAGGAATATCGCCAAGCAGCGGAATTTTAATATTCTCAAATGTTGCCGGAACCGAATTTCCCACAAGCTTGAACTGTTTGCCGAGAAAATTTCCCGCTCCTACGCCCAGAATGGTAAGAGTAAGTCCCGATGCCACTTGACTTGCCTTAAGCTTTATGCAAATAAATGCGTGCACTGCCGCAAGCAATGCGCCGCCCGCCATTCCGGCCAGAGTGCCCAAAAAAACATTTTTCGTAAATGTTACAACCAGTGCCGATGCCACCGCACCGAACATGACCATGCCCTCGGCCCCGAGGTTCATAATGCCGCTGCGTTGAGTAATAATCTCGCCCAGCGTTGCAAAAAGATAAACGGTGCCGCACAGAACGGCATAACTCAGCAGCTTAACAACAGTATCAAGAGTTATCATTTTGCCGCCTCCTTGCTTATATCCCCGGTATTTTTCGCCGTATCATCAGCGCTGTTTTTGCTCTTGGGTTCTTTTTCTCTTATGCAAATATTGAATCTTGTCACATAGTCCACAGCAAGTATAATCAGCAATATCAGTCCGCGCGCAAAATCGGCAATGGACTGATCCACTCCGAAGGATTGCAGCGAGTTTGCACCGTTTGTAATGCCGGCAATAAAGAGCGACATAGCTGCAATACCCCACGGATTAAGCCGCGCAAGCCATGCCACCATAACCGCGGTAAAGCCGACATCGCCTACGGCGCTGGGTGCAAATCCGTTCTGACCGCCGTTCCCTGCAAGCACGCAATATCCCGCAAGTCCCGCAATTGCGCCGGAAATAAGCAAAGCCAACACCATATTGCGCTTAACCGGCATGCCGGCATATTTTGCGGCATTGCTGTTTTCTCCGGTCACGCGCATTTCATAGCCCCACTTGCTTTTGTTCATTACCAAATAATAAACAAGCATTATTGCCACTGCAATAAAAACTGTAACGTATACGCCGCTTTTGCCTATCATGGGCAGCACGACCTTTTTATCGATAGGCAGCGAGTTATTAAAGCCGGTACCGGCATTCCAAGGGCCGGCAAGGCTTATCATATACGCCCCAAGCTGCACCATGATGTAATTCATCATAAGCGTTGTAATGGTTTCGTTTACATTAAGATAGGTTTTTGTAAACGCAGCAACCGAAGCGCAAAGCGCGCCGCCCAGCATCGCCGCAAGCATCATAAGCGGAACAAGTGCCCACGCAGGCAGATCCTTCATATAAAACCATGCGCCGTATGCAAACATGGAACCGGCTATCATCTGTCCGTTTCCGCCGATATTCCACAGCTTCATTCTGAAGGCCACTGCTATTCCGAAGGTTGCAATAATCAGCGGAACGGCGTCCCTCAGCGCCATGGCAATATTCTTTGTAAAAAAGCGGTTTATAAACACCCTTTCCAGCGCTTCGCCGAAACGCGTCTTGTTTGAAAGGGCAATAAGCAGCACTATACCCACAATAATTGCCGCTCCGATTATGGCAACTATTCTGGAAAACAGCACCTGCCCCGTAACCCCGGAGGCGCGTTTTTCCACACACAGCCTGTGCGTCCCTTTAAAAAGTCCGAGAAAACGCTGCATACCGCTCTTTATCCCGCGCCCTTCAGCTTTATCAGAAATGGCCGTATTCTTCATATCTTCTGACCTCCTCAAGCGGTGTGCCCATCATCATCATGCCGATATCGGTTATATTTGTTTTATCTGTGTCGCATATTCCCATGACCTTCCCGCGATACATAACCATTATGCGGTCGCAATAACGGAAAATTGAATCAAGATCCTCTGCAATAAGCAGAATTCCGCAGCCTTCCAGCTTCAGCCTTTCAAGCTTTTCAAATACGAACGCGGAGGCGGCATAGTCAAGCCCGCGTGCCGGATACGCAGCCACCAGCACCTGCGGATCTGCGTCAATTTCGCGGGCAAGCAGCACCTTTTGCAGGTTTCCGCCCGACATCAGACGAACGGGAGCCTTTATATCCGCCACGGAAATGCTGAATTCCTTCACCGCTTTTTTTGCTCTGTCCGGCAGCTCGGAATACTTGATAAAGCCGGCTCTTGAGCTTGCAGGCGTTGAATAATCCTTCAAAATCAGATTATCGCCAAGATCCATTGAGGAAACAAGCCCGGTGCCCAATCTGTCCTCCGGAATAAAGCCTATGCCTGCTTCGAATTTCTTTTTTGCTCCCAGATGCGTTACATCCCTGCCGCGCAGCTCAACGCTTCCCTGCGACGGCATGATCATGCCGCTTATCACCTCGGCAAGCTCCTTTTGTCCGTTTCCGGAAACTCCGGCTATGCCCAAAATCTCTCCCGAATGGATATCAAAGCTTACACTATTAAGGCGAACCAACTTTTTATCATCCGTAACGGAAAGATTTTTGACGCTCAGCCGCACCTCTTTTCCCCCGGTATACTGCGGACGCTCCTGATTCGGTTCCTCTGCCGCAGTATTCATCATCAGCTTTGAAAGAGCGCGGTAATTTATCTCCTCTTCGTTCATCGTGGCAACGCTTCTGCCCTTGCGCAGAACCGTAACACGGTTTGCGATCTCGCATACCTCTGCCAGCTTGTGTGTAATAATAATAATCGCACAGCCGTCCGCCGCCATGGAGCGCAGATTGTCAAAAAGCTTGGAGGCCTCCTGCGGAGTAAGCACTGCAGTGGGCTCATCCAGCACCAGCACCTTGGCATCGCGATACAGTACCTTTACTATTTCCACCATCTGCTGCTGGCCTACGGCCAGCTGCCATATCCTTGCAGAAGGCTCAACTTCCATATTGTATTTCTTTGCACACTGCGCAATACGGCTCTCCACCTTGCGCCTGTTATAAAAGAACGGCAGATTGTCATCGCCCATTACAATGTTTTCCGCAACGGTAAAGGCGTTTACCAGCTTGAAATGCTGATGTATCATGCCTATGCCGCTGTTGATAGCATCCTTAGGGCTTGCAAAATGCACCTTCTTTCCGTGCATATATATCTCGCCGGCATCCGGCTGATACAGCCCGGTCAGTATATTCATAAGGGTGGATTTACCCGCGCCGTTTTCTCCCAACAGCGCGTGTATCTCACCCGCCTTTACATCGAAGGTTATATTGTCGTTTGCAATATTATTGGGGAATATCTTGGTTATCCCCTTCATTTGTATAACCGTTTCTCTCTCCTGCATATGCCACCATCGATAATTATTTTGCCGCACCGGCCTATATCCCTGCCTCCGCATGCGGTTTTGATTCTTTAACTAAAAAAACAAGTGCCCGTATCAGCTTTTGCTGCATACCCCGCGGCAAGCAGCAACAATAAAAACACATTTACTCATAAAATACAGCAAATAAAATAAACGCAAAATGCTGTCGGCGCATTTGCTGCGCCGACAGCCGTAAGTTATAGGTCAGACACACACCGAGGTGCTGCTCATTACTGAATAGCCTCGTCGGTTGCACCCTCCACCAGCCAAGTGAAGTCAACGGACAGCATATCGGCGTCGGTCATCTTGGCGCCATCAGCAACCTTAATGTTGCCCTTGTTGTCCTTGATGGGGCCGGCAAATACATCAAACTTGCCGTCAATCATATCCTTCTGAACCTTGGCAATAAGGTCGCGGGTCTCCTGAGAAACCTTGTCGCCGTACTCATCAAGGCCGATTACATAACCGGTTCCGCCTGCATAGGTGGTGTTGCCGGCAGTGTCAAACTTGTGCTCATAGCCGTACCATCCGGTGCTCACCTTCCAGGTGCCGTCCAGAACCTGCTGAATCTGATCCTTGTAGAAGTAGCCCCAGTTGAATACGGGGCCGGTAAGATAGTTTTCGGGGTTGGCATCCTTCATGGGGCTGTTGTAGCCGCAGGAGAAAGCGCCCTTTTCCTTTGCAGCGTTGCCGGGCTCGGTGGTATCCTGATGCTGAGCGATAACATCGCAGCCGCCGTCAAGCAGAGCCAAAGCAGCAGCTCTTTCCACGGTGGGATTATACCAAGTGTCGGTCCACTTTACATAAACGGTAGCATCGGGATTAACGGATTTAACACCCAGAGTGAAGGCGTTGATGCCGCGATAGCACTCGGTAAGCTGCTTTGCAGCAACATAGCCGATCTTGTTGGTAACGGTAGCCTTACCGGCAGCGATACCCGCAAGATAACGTGCCTGATAAGCACGGCCGAAATAGTTGCCGAAGTTTGTATCGTTGCTCTTGTAGCCGGAGCAGTGCATGAACTTCACATTGGGATACTTCTCGGCAGCCTGAGCGGTGGGCTCCATAAAGCCGAAGCTGTTGGTGAAGATAAGCGTGCAGCCGTCATCATTGATAAGGCTTTCAATGGCAGCCGTGGTAGCAGCGGGATCGCCGTCATCCACATTGTCACGGTAATAAATCTTTACCTTGCCGTTGAAGCAGGACTCTGCATATTCCATTCCGCGTGCATGAGCATAGGTATAGCCCTTGTCATCCTTGCTTCCGATGCAGACAAGACCCACCTTGAGAACATCTCCGCTCTCTTCCGGCTTGCAGCCGGCGAAGGCGAACACGGAAACCAGCAGCAATGCAACCAACGCAAAAACAGTAAGCTTCTTCATGTTGTAATTCTTCCTCCTGAAAATTTGTGTTTTTATTGATAAGCCTTAAAGGCTATATCTCCGTTATCGCTTACATCCACTACGGCCAGCGATACCAGCTTGATCCCCTCGGCGCGCAGCTCCTTGCCGCCCGGCTGAAAATCCTTTTCCACCGCGATGCCTACCCCCGCAAGCTCCGCTCCGGCCTGCCGGACAATGTCCCTGAGCGCCTTTACCGCCTCGCCCATTGCCAAAAAATCATCCACTATCAGCACTCTGTCCTCGGGCCTTAGAAATTTTGCCGATACCACAAGAGTGTTGTCAACATTCTTTGTAAAGGAATGCGCCCTTGCCGTGTACAGCCCGTCCTTGCCGAGGTTTGAGGAACGCGACTTTTTTGCAAATACCACCGGCACCTTGAGAAAATATCCCGCCATTATGGCAATGGCTATTCCCGATGCCTCCACCGTGAGGATCTTTGTCACACCGTCTTCACGGAAGCTGTCGGCAAATTCCTTTCCCAAAGCCGCCATCAGTTCGGGATCCATCTGATGATTCAGAAACGAATCCACCTTTATGACTCCTCCGGGCAAAAATGTCCCTTCGGAAAGTATTCTGTCCTCAAGCAATTTCAAAGCCATACCCTCCGTACAGTTTTATTTTACATATTACTCACAATTCCGCAACAAAAAACTCGCAATTATTTAACCGTTTATCTTTAATGTTCGTGTTTTTTGCGTTTTGCAAATGCAGCCTTCTGTCTGCGGCACTTTCACGGGCGGCACAGTCCCCTGTCTGTTTGCTCAAAGCGCAATGCACCTTTAAGCACCGTCACTTGTGATCGGCATAATAATTTATAAGCCCGCCGCTTGTAAGTATAGCTCTCTCAGCCTCGGTCATGGGTTTTATTGTCAGCTTAAGCGGTATCCTTCCCTCCGGCCTTACGATATAGCCTGTCAGCGCATCGGTCTTTTGCGCTATCGCACTGCGTATTCCGGGCAGGATTAAAAAATCATCCTCCCTTATAAGCAGCGCTTCCTCAGGTGAAATATGAAGCGGAACCAAGCCCCAGTTGATCAGATTGCTTCTGTACCGTTTTGTGGCATAGTCAACGGCAATATTCGCCCAGCCGCCCAGCACCTTCTGGCAGCTTGCCGCCTGCTCGCGTGCAGAGCCGTCGCCCGGCATATTTGCATAAATAAAGCTGCCTATTGCATAGCTGCCTGCAAAATCCTTCCCCGCCGCTTCAAGCGCCTCGGCATAATCGCCGTCAAGAGCCTTTCCCGCTCTGCGCTTTTCCTCCTGTGCCCTTGCCGCCTTTGCCCTGGGAACATATGCGGGATCCTTTCTGGAAAGCGCATAATCCGACAGCTTATACGGGTTTGAGCGCAGCGTGCTTGTTTCCCCTGAGGGAATCAGCTCATCCGTAGTGGTCACCTCATCGCGTATAACGCAGCAGGCGCGCAGCAGCAGGTTCTCCGGCATAGGCAGCAGCGCAGGCCAGTTTGCTATGTTCGGGCCCAGCACGAGCTCCTGCTCCGGCTGCGGATGTCCCCATCCGTTGTAGACGCGCTTTTTATACAGCTCATCATGGAAGGTGTACGGATACTCGCCGTATTCCGTTTCCGTTTCGGTCGCCGCCGTTATCTCGCCGTGGCGGGCCGCAGTAGCTGCAATGGAGCGCGCATCCATAAGCGCACAATAGGAAATTTGGCCGTCGCCCGGCTTGCTTCCCTCACGATTGGGGAAATTGCGCGTGGTATGGCGCAGGGAAAATGCGTTGTTTGCAGGAACATCTCCCGCGCCGAAGCACGGGCCGCAGAACGCCGTCTTAAGCACCGCTCCCGCCGCCATAAGCTCCGCCGCCGCACCGTTATTTATTATCTCGTAATATACGCTCTGGCTTGCCGGATATACATTCAGCGCAAATTCACCGTCGCCTATACTCTCGCCTCGCAGAATATCCGATGCCGCCATTATGTTCTCAAATATGCCGCCCGCACATCCGGCTATAACACCCTGGTCCGCATATACTCTGCCGTTTCGTATTTTTGAACGCAGATCGCTTTTTATCCCGTTTTTGCCATACTGTCTGTCCGTTTCCTTTTCCACGGCCGCCAGCAGATCCTCTGCGTTTTCCTTGAATTCCTTTATCGTATATGCATTGCTGGGGTGGAACGGCAGCGCTATCATAGGCTCTATTTCGGAAAGCTCCACCGTAACAAGCCCGTCATAGCAGGCAAGCTCGCCCGGCTTCATCTCGCAGTACGCCTCCGGGCGGCCATGAACGGCATAGTATTGCCTTACCCTGTCGTCCGTTTCCCATATGGAGCTGAGGCATGTGGTCTCTGTTGTCATTACATCTATGCCGCATCTGTAATCAACGCTCAGGTTATGCACGCCCTCGCCTATAAACTCCAACACCTTGTTCTTTACGGCGCCGCTTGCAAAAACCGCCTTTACAAGCGCTATCGCCACATCGTGCGGCCCTACTCCCGGTCTTGGTTTGCCCTTGAGCATAACGGCAACCACTTCCGGGTAGTCAATATCATATGTCTTGCAAAGCAGCTGCTTCACAAGCTCCGGCCCGCCCTCGCCTATCGCCATGCAGCCAAGAGCCCCGTAGCGTGTATGACTGTCCGAGCCGAGTATCATTTTTCCGCAGCCCGCAAGCATCTCGCGGGCATAGGAGTGAATAACCGCTATATGCGGCGGAACGAATATCCCGCCGTATTTTTTTGCCGCCGACAGTCCGAAAACATGATCGTCCTCATTGAGCGTACCCCCCACCGCACAAAGACTGTTGTGACAGTTTGTAAGCGCATACGGCACCGGGAATTCCGTAAGTCCGCTTGCTCTTGCGGTTTGTATAATGCCGACATATGTAATGTCGTGCGAAGCAAGCGCATCAAATTTTATGCACAGCTTCCCCTCGTCTTTTGATGAGTTATGACTCGACAGCACCGAATACGCCATTGTTTCCCGACCGAAATCAGTCTGCGGCGCAATCCCGTGCTCCGATGCAAAGGCTAGCGCCTCCCGCCTGCCGTGAAAGGGCAGCACCTCGCGCCCTTTGTATATGTAAGTCTTTTCCGTATTTACCGATATCATTTTTTCTTCCGTCCTTCCGTAATTCTATGCTTATCCCGCCCGTTTCTGCGTGATCCGCCCCCGGTAAAGCTTAAAGCCGCAGGAGCTCCTGCGGCTTTTTTCCGGCAGGCCGTTCCGTCACAGTATGACCAGATTCTTGCCGTAGGCCTTTTTGAAAATGGTGCTGCTGGTAAGCGCATCCTTTATTTCAAGGGTCGCATCCATCGTTGCGTTTGTCTTAACGATCACCGAATCTCCCAAAATATCGCAGGAAACATTTGTAACCACTCCGGACATGCAGCGGTCAAAGCTCTCCGCAATGCGAAGCAGTACGCCCATCTTGTTTATTATCTCAATATCCTCGCCCGAAAGTATATCGGCATATTTGATATAATCCTTCTTCGGCTCCTCCTTGCGGTGGAATTCCGCAATAAAGGCCGCCATCAGCCTGTCATGATGATTGAATCCGTACAGATTGCAATTCAGCATCATATAGAAGGTATGCCTGTGATGATCGTAATACCTTATCTTAAGCCCGATATCATGCAGCATTCCGGCCGCTTTTACAATGCGGGCGTAGGAATTGGGCAGCTTATGCAACTGACGCAGCTGCTCAAACATGCTCAGTGACAGCTGTGCCACGCGCTTAGCATGCTCTTCGTTTTCATTGTACAGCCCGGACAGGTTCTTAAGGCTGAAATCCAGCGCACTGGGAACCGCCTTGACCGCAAGCTGCGGCTCGATATGCTCGTATATGATTCCCTCTCTGAGGCCTGCACAGCTCACATATACATCCGCGCAGTTCAGGCGTTCTATTATTGTGGTTATTGCCGCCAGCGCGGAAAGGAAAATATCCGCTCTTTCATTTGACAGCCCCTTTATCTTCATCCTGCCGTCAAGATCCATCTTCATAACACCGTTATAGACGCTCTTTACCTCGTCGGCCGTCATGTGATAATTGTGTGCAATGTCAAGGCTGTATTTCTTTTTGCGCCGCAGCACCTTTCCGATATTGCGGTACGATCCTCCGACGCCTATCATGGGCAGGTTCGATACCGTGTTCATCCACGGAAGCTCATCGATTTTCTCCTTTATGAAGCTCTCTATGGCCTCCATCTGCTCAGGGTTCACCCTGTCGTAGGTTCCGAACTGCTCCGTAAGGGTAAGCGTGCCGAAGGGCAGGCAGGCGACATCGCGTATCTGCCGCTTTTCAAAGTGCACAAGCTCCACCGTACCGCCGCCTATATCCATAATAACGCCGGCGTCAATGTCCATGCTGTTTATAACGCCTTGGTAAACATATATCGCCTCCTGCTCACCGGTAAGCAGCGTAAGGTTTATGCCCGTAGCGGAATACACCTCGTCCAGAAAGCTGCGCTGATTCGCCGCTCTCCTCACCGCCGCGGTAAGCACCGCAATTATATCGGTTACACCGTTTGCCGCGCAAAGCCTTTTGAACATCAGCAGTGTTTTTATCAGCTGCTGTATTCTGCGGGGACGGATGATATTATCCTGCGTCATATCCGAAATAAGCCGTACGGGCTCCTTCAGTTCATCAATAATACGAAACGAGCCGTTATCAAAAATGCTTACTATCACCATCCTGGCATTGTTTGAACCGATATCAATTACGGCAAGCTTTTTCATGTGTTATCCTCCTGAAATTATAAAATCAATATAAAATAAATAATGAATGCTGGGGACATCTCTCTGCGCATTTGCCGCAGCCTATGCATGCACCGTTATCTATAACGGGATGTCCGTTCAGCATTGTAATTGCATTCTGTTCACAGGATTTTGCACACAGTCCGCAGCCGATGCACCCAACCGAGCATACCGTCTTTACCGCCTTGCCCTTCTCCTTTGAGCTGCACCTAAGCACCACCCTTGTGCGAATGGATGATAAATGTATAAGCCCCTTGGGGCACGCCTGCACGCATTTTCCGCAGCCTATGCACTTATCGCGGTCCACCTCGGGCACTCCGCTTTGATTTTTGGTTATGGCTCCCGCCGGACAAACCTTCGCGCAGCTCATCATTCCCACGCACCCGTAAGGGCAGCCCTTAAGTCCTGAAGATGCCGATCGGCAATCGTGCAGTCCCTCATACTGTGCAAGATCGGTGCAGCGTATACCTCCGCCGCACGCCGTAACCGCCGCCTTCGGTTCGCTTTCTCCGCTTTGTGTTCCCAAAAGCTGAGCCATCTTTTCCCGGCTTTCGCCGTTCATTACCGGGCACTCGGTCAGCACCGCCTCGCCGGAGCACAGTGCCTTTGCCATAGCCGCGCAGCCTGCGCGGCCGCAGCTGCCGCAATTTGCTCCCGGTAAAAGAGCCTGAACCTTTGATACCCTCTCATCCTCCGGCACCGATATGTACTTGTCCGCAAGTGCCAATGCAAGACCAAGCAGCAGCCCAAGCCCTGCAACAACGCCTACACTTATCAATAATGATTCCATATTATAACCGTATTATACCGCTTTCCTGAATGTATAGTCAATACCCCATTAAAGGAATTTTTACATTTTTCTTGATTTTGAACCCGATTTTTTATGCAGCTTTTCACATAAAGGCCTGCCGCGAACAGTTTTGCGGATATGCTTCTACTTCAGCATGCCGGAAAAGCCCATAAATGCAAGGGACATAAGCCCCGCAGTAATCAGCGAAATAGGTTTTCCCTTCATCGCCGCCGGAATATCCGCGCTCTCCAATCGTTCACGCGCTGCCGCCATAAGCACAAGCGCCAGCGCAAAGCCCAGCGCCCCGCCTATGCCGCTTGCCATAGCCTCCACAAGAGTGTATCCGTTGTCAATGTTCAGTATCGTAACACCCAAAACCGCGCAGTTTGTAGTAATAAGCGGAAGATAGACCCCCAGCGCCTCATACAGTGTGGACGATACCCTCTTTATAATTATCTCTACCAACTGCACAAGGGAAGCAATAACCAGAATAAAGGCCACCGTACGCAAATAGGTGATTTCGAGCGGTTCAAGCACCGAATGATAAACAACATAGGTTATAGCAGAAGCCATCGCCATAACAAATGTTACGGCAGCCCCCATACCCACCGCCGTCTTCACCTTTGAAGAAACACCCAAAAACGGGCATATTCCCATGATTTTGGAAAGCACGAAATTGTCAACAACAATCGCGCTGAACATTATTCCAAGCAAATTCATGCATCACACCTCCCGCCTTGCTTCCAAGCGCTTCTTTTTGGCGTTTCCTATTGCCGCAACGGCAGCTAACAGCACTCCCAAAGTTATAAAGCCGCCCGGCGCCATAATAAACCCGAGTATAGAAGGCGCGCCCTCCGGCAGCAGGCGTATTCCGAATATCGAGCCGCTGCCCAGCACCTCCCTTATTATGCCTATTATCGTAAGGGCCGCAGTAAAGCCCACGCCGCTGCCCAGCGCATCCGCAATGCTGGGAAGCACCGGGTTTTTGGAAGCAAAGCTTTCGGCGCGCTCCAAAATAATGCAGTTCACCACTATAAGAGGTATGTATATTCCAAGGGATGCATCAAGTGCCGGGACATACGCCTTCAGCAGCAGCTGAACGATAGTGGAAAAGCAGGCGATCATAACTATAAAGCAGGGAATCCGCACCTGATCGGGTATCGCCTTGCGCACACAGGATACCAAAGCACAGGAGCATACCAGCACAAATGTCACCGCCGCCCCCATCCCCAGCGCATTAAAGGCGCTTGTGGAGGTTGCAAGCGTCGGGCACATTCCCAGCACCATCGCAAAAATGGCGTTTCTCGTAACGGCGGAATTGTAAAACACATGCCACAGTCTTTTCTCTTTCATGCCGCCTTCATCTCCTTCATAAACGCACATGCCGCGTTCACCCCGCGTATTACATAGCGGCTTGTATATGTTGCGCTTGTGATTGCATCAATATTGTCAAGGCTAAACGGCGCCTGCCTGCCGGAAAACTGTCCCAGCCACTCCGGCTCCGATGCTCTTGCCCCAAGTCCCGGAGTTTCCGAGCTTTCGCCTATCACAACGCCGCTTACCGCTCCGTCGCTTTTAACCCCCACGCGCAGCCCGATAACCCCGGCGTATCCCTGTGTCTCCACCACGAATACATAGCCCTCAATTTCGCCCTGCGCATTTTTGGCTTCAAACACGCGGGTGATTTCCGTCTGTTCAAACCGACCCGAGGCGTTAAAGCCGGCCGTATCCGTGCTTTTGGTCACTTCTTCATATCCCGCCGCATCCGGCATCAGGGCACCGAGCGCTTCGTTAAGCTCTTTTTCGGCGTTATCCGCAATTTTTGCGCGGGTCAGATATTCCACCCCGGCCAGCGCGCCCACCGAAACAAAGCATACAAGAAACAGCGCAAAAGCAATCCTCAGTATTTTCTTCATTTTGCCTTCACCTCTCCGAACACTCTGGGACGCAGCAGCTTGTCAATAAGCGGAGCAACAATGTTCATAATTAAAATCGCAAACATCGTGCCCTCCGGATAAGCCCCGTATGCCCTTATAAGCACCGTAAGCACGCCGCACATAACCCCGTATATTATCTGCCCCCACGCGCTTAACGGAGAGGTCGTGTAATCCGTTGCCATAAATACCGCGCCGAAGGCGATGCCGCCCGTAAGTATCTCAAATACCGGGTCTCTGCCTATAATAAGCGCCAAAAGCATGGCCGAGCCCAGCATAGCCGTCGGTATTCTCCATGTAATTACTCTTCTTATGAGCAGATATATAAGCCCTATTGCTATTGCTATCTTGCAGGTTTCTCCCATTGCGCCGCCGTATTGGCCCACTGCAAGCTCTAAATAGCTAAGCCCGCCGGTATATCCCGGCGCAAGCGGCGTCGGACCCGTCACCGCATCCGGCGCCGTCGGCTGACAGGAGGCAAACTGCGCCGCAAAGCTTATAAGCATAAATGCGCGCCCGGCAAGAGCGGGGTTCACAATATTGCAGCCTATGCCGCCGAAAAACTGCTTGGCAACCACTACGGAAAACGCCGCCCCCAATATCACAACATACAGCGGTATCTGCGCCGGAAGCGTAAGGGCAAGCAGCAGCCCGGTAACAGCCGCCGAAAGATCGGAAATGCTGTTTTCCCGCTTCATTGCACGCCTGCATATGTATTCGCAAAGCACGGCCGTGCCCACCGAAACCGCCATAACAAGCAGACTGCGTGTGCCGAATATCAGCACCGCCGCAATTACGCTGGGAAGCAGCGATATCAAAACATCGCCCATTATACCTCTTGTGGTACGCCTGCACCTGATGTGCGGCGAGGAGGATATATGCAGTTGTGTCATTTCTTTTCCTCCCTGATCTTTTTAAGTGCCGCTCCCTTTGCAAGGCGGATGGACTGCATCAGATAACGCTTTGCGGGGCAGATAAATGTGCAGCTGCCGCATTCAATGCAATCCTGTGCACGCAAGGCGGTAAATTCTTCGGTAAGCCCCGCCCTCTGCGCAGCATCTATCCTCACCGGCATAAGCCCCATGGGGCAGGCCGCAACGCATCTGCCGCAGCGTATGCACGGCGTTTCCTTCGGTAAGGAAGCGTGCTGGCTGTCAAGCAGCAGCAGTCCCGAGCTTCCCTTGGTTATGGAAGCCGTAATGTCCCCCATTGCAATTCCCATCATCGGGCCGCCCGATATCACCTTTCCTACGCTCTGCTTGTCCACTCCGAGATAATCCAGCACATCGCACACCCTTGTACCGATGGGGATAAACAGATTCCGTCCCCCCGCAATGGCGCTGCCCGCTACGGTAGTAATGCGCCCCGTAACCGGACGCCCCTGATAAACCGCTTCGCACAAGGCATTTGCCGTAGCGACATTCTGCACAACGCAGCCCACCGACGAAGGCAGCGCACCGCTTTTTACAATGCGCCCCGTAAGCTGATATATAAGCTGCTTCTCCGAGCCCATCGGGTAGCGCTTGGGCAGCCTTTTAACGGTTATATCGCCGTATTGCGCCGCCGCAGCCGTCATATCCCTTATAGCCTCCGGCTTATTCCCCTCAATGCCGATAATGATTCTTTTCGCCTCCACCGCCTTTTGCACAAGCAGCGCTCCCGATATTATCTGTGCGCTGTACTCCCGCATAAGACGGTCATCCGCGGTAATGTAAGGCTCACATTCGGCGCCGTTAATAATGACCGTATCTATTTTATCCTTGGAGGAAAGCTTTACATGGGTGGGAAACATGGCACCGCCCATTCCGGCAAGCCCCATTTCCTCCGCCGCTTTTATAATGCCCTCTCTGGTTATCGGATCAAGCGGTCGGAATTCCACCGATGCATATTCATTATCATTATCAATAACAATGGTTTCAACAGGCGCACCGGCAGCATTTCTTCCCGCAACTACGGCCTCCACCGTTCCGGAAACGGAGGAATGGATATTTGCGCTTACAAAGCCCGCTGCACAGGCAATAAGCTGCCCCACAAGCACCTTGTCTCCCTTTTTAACAACGGCCTGAGCCGGCTTTCCGATATGCTGAGAAAGCGATACATATACCTTGGACGGAGCCGGCATAATTTCTATCGGCTTTTCCCTCCACGATATTCCGCGCTCCTGCTTATGTGTCAGCGGATGTATGCCGCCGCGATATAATCTGAACATAAATGCACCCCGTAATTGGATTATTCGGATTATATCATACAAAGCAAATTTTTGTATAAAAAATTAGTCAAAATCAGAGTGTTTTTTTGCTTTTGCGAAGAAAAGTTTTCAGAATGTTCGTAATTATAATTTAATTATATTTGATCGTCATTATTATATAGCCCTTCGCCGTTTTATGCTCCTTTTCCCCGTATAATAGACGGCAGCACGCTGATAGATGCCAATATCATTATACCTCCGCATACCTTTTCTATTGCCTCCGGTGCGCAATACCCCGCAGCAACAGCCCCCGCAGCTGCACCCGCCATTCCGGCAGCGGTATATAGCACCATGCTTTTGCTCCACAAAAACCTTCCCCTGCTGCTGTTTATCGCCGTAATTATCACCGAAACCGGAATGTACAGCAGCAGCGAGTACATTCTTGCTTCGCGAACCGAATAACCCATGCATACAACAAGCAGCGGCATCAGCAGCATGCCGCCGCCGGTACCCAGGCTAACAAGCAGTGCAAAAGCGGCGCCTGCCAGTATCATCTGCAAATAAAGCTCACCCCCGAAATAAATGTAAGCGCGGCAAAAAGCCCCCGCAGCATTGCCGGACTGATCCCCTTACCGGCACAGCAGCCCGCTATCGCCCCTGCTGCCGCGCCCGCAATAGCAAATAAAATGTCTTTAACATCCGGCGCAAAACCTCCGCCCCTGAACAGTGCGCCCACTGCGGAAAACACCCCCACCATCATAACCGTGATTCCCACCGTCCTGTCCGCACGCTTATCGCTGTGCATCATGTATATCACCGTTCCGCCGCCCGCTCCGGCAAAACCGCTTACCGCTCCGGCAGCAAACCCGCCGACTATATCTCTCAGAATACCCCGTATTTCGCCGCTTGTACCGCCGAACTCAGAATTGCATAAAAATTGATGCGTTTTTTTCACTGTTTTTAACGGTTTTTTTGCGTTTTTTAAGCGTTTTTTAAGCATTCATTTTTCCTTATTTTCGAACATTATTCAATCAAGCTGTTTTAATGTTCGTATTTAATCGCAAATCCGCTTATAGTATTCCCAATTCGGCTCAATACATTGCAATAACGCTCAAAGTCTGATATAATATTTTTACGGTTTCAATATAAAATCGTTAACAAAATATTTAAGGAACACATAAAACCATGCTGAAAATACGCCATTTTACGGCAGCCGTATTGTTTTTAATATTGATTTTTACCTGCGCTTTTGCCCAAAGCTCCTCCCCTGTTCAGAATCCGTCATTTGAATTATGCGAGGATGAGCAGCCTCCCGCAGGCTGGTACAGCGAATCCGGCAATGCAAAGTATACCGATTTTTCCCTGTCATATGCCGCATATAACGGCGAAAAATCGGCATATTTGTCCAATTCCGTCCCCACATACTCCAGAATAACACAGTTTATAAACTGCACACCCGGAGTCAAATACCGCCTTACCGTCATGGCGCGCACCGAAGGCGTACATTCCACACAAAACGCTTACGGCGCATATATAACGGTGCAAAGCCGTTCCGCCTACGGTCAAAATAAAGTATGCTCCATGATGCTTGATGACGAATGCCCTTCATGGACTCCGCTTACTCTCTACTTTACAACCACGAACATTCAGCAGGTGTGCATATGGCTTTGTCTTGGCGCCGACGGTGCCGAAAACTCCGGCAGCGTCTGCTTTGACTGCGTTGAGGTCGAAGAGGTGGAGGCTGTCCCGGATGACGAGCCCTTTGTAATACTGAGCGAAAAAAGTGCTCCTATTCTTGGTTATTTGCCGTTTTTAGCAGCAATTATCATAACAGGTATCGCAATTTGGCTTATTGCCGGCAAATCACGGGGAAAAAACAAACAAACGGACGGAAAAAAAGATAAAAAATGTATCCCAACCGATGCCGATACCGCTCCGCTTGGCCATGCAAGCAGTAAAGAGGCCGATATAAATGAAAAGCAAAGGGACAGTGATGATGATATTTAAGCGTACAATTTAACCGATGAGCTTTCACACATCCGAACTTAATCGTGAATATTGTATTTAATGTTTGCATTTTACGGGGTAAGCAAAACAGTCCTGCTTCTCGCGCCCTTTTCGTAAGCTTGGCTTTTGAAAAAGGGTTCTGTGAGCGGGACTGTTTTATTATCGGATATTATAACTGCGAACACCTGCGATTTATCGGATATTGATTATTCAATTGCTGCCTTATCGCCCCTTTTTCGCTGCTGCACTCTTTGCGGCTGAAGCCGCACATCATTTCCTTCAAAGCGAAGAACGCGGCTGCCCGCTCTGTCAAAGAGCCTGGAGGCAATTCTTTCCGTATATCTTGCTTTAAGCTGAGACGGCGTAAGATTCGTGGTAACAATACACGGCAAGCCGCTGCGCATGCGTTCGTTTATCACGGTAAAAAGCATTTCCACCGTTATATTATTCAGCATCGGCTCCATACCAAGCTCGTCAATAACCAACAGATCTACACGGCATAGCCGTGCAAGCTCCCCACCGTTGTTAAAGGCGGCGTTTCTGAACGCCTCACAAAGCGCATATGAGCTTACAGCCAGCACGCTGAAGCCTCTGCGCAGTACCTCGGCTGCAATACAGTTGGCCAAAAAGGTTTTGCCGGTGCCTGTGGGCCCTGTAAAAACCAAACTATCACTTTTGCCGGGACAAAAGTGTTCCGCATAGCTGCGTGCCGCTTCCGTCAGCTTTTCCATAGCCGCCCTCTGCCGGCAGCCGGCTTCATCGTCCCCTCCGAATATATCGCTTTTACAGTTTTCAAAGCGCTGCTCCCCGGACAGATCAAGACAGGCGCCGCGATACATAAGCTCATAGATCATTCCGGTGCAGCAGGAGCATCTCCCGTCTTTTGTATATCCGGTATCCTTGCATATGGGGCAGGTATACTGCGCCTCCAGGTCTTCGGGGGTAAGACCGTTTTCCGCCAGACGGGCTATGTACTTTTCTTTTAACTCCGCAAGCTTTTTATCCGTCTGCTCATACGGCTGCCCGTTTCTCATGGCGCGGAATTTTTCCACCTTCAGGAGGGCAATTTCATCATCCATTTCTTTAAGGAGCGGGTCTGCCGCATAGGCATCGGCCTTACGCTTTGCCGCCCGTTCCCGTGCCGCTGTTCTGCGCTTTTGTAAAAGCTCGTCTACATCGCGTGCAGTAAAGGCATCCATAAATCAATTGTCCTCCAGTTCATCAAGGGCTGTATATATATCGTTTTGCTCCGAAGTGCGCTCATCGTAATCATGTGCCGAAGTGCGTTTGGCTCCTCCCGTAAGCTTCCTGCGCAATTCCTTCATACCCGAACATTCGTTTGCAATGGCAAGCATTTTTTCCTGAGTGAAGCCTTTTGCGCAAAGGAACGAATATATTCTTCTGTCCTCTGCACTTACGGCGGCATCCACCCCCATAGCTGCATACAGCGCCTTTATATTCTCATCATCGCCTCTGCGCGCCGTGTTATATTCCTCCATGGCCTTCGCGGTTGTTATGCCGCGTTCCTGCCACAGTGCCAGCTCACGCTCAAAGCTTTCCACGCTTTTGTAAGCTCTTTTGCCCAATGCTTTGGCTACAAACTGCAATGCCTCCGCATTAAAACCGGAAAGCTTTGCAGCTTTAATTATATCAAGCAGCTCCTGTGTAACATTGCCTCCAAGCCCCATGGTGCGCAAAAGCTCGGCAGCTTCCTCCCTTTTGGTGCGTGTTTTGCGTAAAAACTCCTCCGTCTGGCCCGTTTTTGCAGCACCGTCCCGCATGCCCTCAATTATTTTATCAAGATAGGCAAAGGACGGATTGGCAGTTTTTGTGGTTTCTGCGCAGGCGTTTATGATATCCTCATGCGAAAAGCCCCATTCCCCCGTCCATTTTTCATAAAGACGCACTTCCTCAACCGAAGGCATACGCCGTATTCCGATATGCAGCATAACATCGTTTACCACATGATGTTCAAGCTCATATACGCTTAAATAATGCTCGGCTTCCGACAATGTTGTTATGCCGTTTTCCGCCCATGCGCGTGCTGCGGCATCGATATATGCAAAAATGCTGCGCGTTTTTTTGCTGCTTTTGCGTATTCCGTCCATACAGTGCTGAACCAAAAGCATAATAACGGGCTCCGGAAGCTGATATACCTCCACCCATTCTTTGGCTTTTTCCATTTCGGACGGCTTCATCTCCCGCCCAACAAGAGCGCGCAGTGCCGCAAAATAATCCCCATAGCCTGAAAGCACTCCCGGCAGCTCACTGTTTTTCTTTTCGGCAGCCTCCCGCACGGAACGCACCTCGATTGCAAGCGGACTGCGGCTGGCCACACTGAGCAGCTGTTCTGAGGAAAAATACTCAAGCGCGGCCTCTACGCTTTCCACGGTGACGGCGCATGCCGAAGCAAGCTCGGAAATACTGCCGCAGCGGACATCGTTAGTGAGCGCATACTGGCAAAAGACATACAGCTTCACAAATTCCGGCGGCATATCCTTAAGAAAAGTGCGTACAAATTCCCCCTCCAAGGCCACAATATCTCCAAAAGGGTTTTCCTTTGCAAGGACGCAAAACGACATATGCCACTCTCCCGTTATAAAACTTTTCTGAATATGACTATCTGCGCGCTGATTTCGCGGCGGCGTACGCAGTTTTTATTTATTCTTACACAATAAACGATACCGTCAATTTAAGTCATATGTAATTTCTTTACGCTTGTTTTTTCGCACGGTTTCATAAAGAGTTCCGCATTAAACTACGGAAATGCTATACCGGCGACAAAAATCTGCACAAATTTATAATTTAATTATAGCATATCCGGGGCAGATAATAAAGCGGAATTAAAGCAAAAACGCTATCTGACCGAAACGGATATTCATCAAATGATATTATACATACGCCGCTGCCGCAATTCGGAATAAATGTCTCCGCTTAGCTATATCCTTTACGGGGCGACAGATAAAATGCCGGCTTTTGAACCTGACCGCAATGCCGCCTTAGAGCGGTATGCTGCAATCTGCAAATATAAAATACCGCAGAAAGGATGCCCATGCAGAATAAAAAACGCATGAATATATACAAAAGCCTGATATATGTACTGGTGCTTTCCGTTATTGCCGCAATGCTTGTTACTCTTTTTTGCGGATGCAACAAAAAATGCAATGCCATAAGCGAATACCGCATTGAAGCGAAATACGATCCCGAAAGCCGCACACTCAAAGGAAATATGACGCTGAACTATATAAACCGCAGCTCCGGCAGTTTAAGCGAACTTATGCTTCTGCTGCCGCCTAATGCGTTTTTGACAAGCGATACAGCGCCTTTTACACAAAACGATATGGACAAAGCCTATCCCGGGGGCTTTTCACGCGGCGAAATAACTGTTGAAAATGTACGGGTAAACGGAAAAAATACCGAGGCGAGCTATTGTGAAAACAGGCAAAGAATGCTTATTTCCCTACCGTTTTTATTAAAGCCGTCGGGCAGAATGACGGTAACACTGGAGTTTGACAGTATAATACCGCAGGCAAACGGACGCTATGGAGCATGGGACGGCCGGGTCAATTTAGGAAATTGGTATCCGACGGCGGCGGTATATAAAGACGGCGGCTGGATATATACGGATTATACCTCGATAGGAGATCCTTTTTTTACAGAAAACTCAAACTATGATATTACACTCACACTTCCTTCCCGCTATGAAGCGGCTGCCTCGGCACCGGGGGAAAAAACGGAAGCCGGTTCTGAGGCAAGCTGGCACTTTTACGGCGATTCAATGCGGGATTTTGCCCTCGTGCTGTATGACAGCTGTAAGAAAATATCCAAAACAGAAGGCGATGTAACGGTAAATTGCTACTATACCGACTCCGATGATGCCGCCGATGCGGCAATTAAATGTGCATGCGATGCAATCCGGCTTTTCGGCGACCTTTTCGGAAAATATCCCTACAAAGAGTTGAGTATAGCGCAAACAAACTTTTTTATAGGCGGAATGGAATATTCCGGTCTGGTAATGATAGACGATTCGTATTTTATAAGCGGAAATGTTCATCCGCTTGAGAATGTGACCGTGCACGAAACCGCTCATCAATGGTGGTACGGCGGTGCGGGGAATGATCAGATAAACGAGGCCTGGATAGACGAAGGCCTGGCCACATACTGCACAATGCTATACTATGAAAAATACAAGGAGCCGGAGGATTTTCGGATGTATTATAAATACTATATTACAAACGGATACCGCTTCAGCCGAGAACGCGCAGAGGAAAGCGGCAATTACAGCCCGTTAATGAACCGGCCGCTGTCGGAATTTGAAAATGCCGTTGTATATAATATGCTTTGCTATGAAAAATCCGCAATGATGTTTCAGACAATACGCGAGCTTATAGGCGATGATGCATTCTTTTCGAGCCTTAGAAAACTATATGAAGAAGCAGCGGGAGGAACAGTAACGGCGGAAAAGGTAAAAAGCGTCTTTGCACGCGAAACAACAAAGCCGATCGCAGAGGTTATTGACGGCTGGCTTGCCGGTAATGTATACCTTCCGTAAATACGGCAAAAGGCGCGCCGCAAAGCACAAAACCACCGCATCTGTGGTGGTTTTGTGCTTATCTGCTGCTATTGAAAAACAGTACCGGCCGAATTTTACACTGCTGCGGTTAATACTTTACAAAGCCCAAATCCGGATGCAAAATATCAAATACCAAAACGAACAGAAGAAACAGCATAATACCTACAAGGCACCAAAACAGTCGTGAAATCCATTCGTCCTTCTTTTTTAATGCGTTATTATAAAAACTGATTATATCTTCATAATACTTTTCGCGTGATGAATTACCCGTACGATTTTCATCGTCCGCGGAAACATTGCGCTCAACATCCGAAGCATTGCCTTTCCCCGCTGCTTCGGCGATCATTTCCGTTCTGCACTCCGCTGCGGACAGCAAACCGTTATTGCCGTCTGCGGCTTGTGCATTACCTGTCTCCGTGCCGTCCTCATTAAAGAAGTCGGCGGCCGAACCGCCCATCGCACGCGCCATTGCTATAACAGTGGCAATTGTAGGATTGGGCGTTTTACCGGAAAAAATCCTTGCAACGGTGCTTTCCGGAATATTGCTCTTTTCTGCAATCTGCTGATTTGTCATGTGTGATTTTTCTTTCATCTGCCTTAGCTTTTCTATCATGATATCCACCTCTTTGACAAGTATTCGTACTGCATTTTGTCCCACAGCGGTCTCGGATTCCTGCTATTGAGCATTATTGCAAAGCGCCCCGAAAAATTTATTAAAATGCAAATTCGGTTCATTAAAAGTACATAAACGATAGTATTTGCATGAAAAAATGCATATTTGATTTTCCGGATGCAAAGTTGACAGCCTCTTTTACAAAGCTGCGTATTGTTTTTCTATCGCCTGCATGATAATATAAAGTTGCCGGAACCGAAAGCGCAAGACAAAATCACAGCATTCCAATAAGAAAAAAATGTAATGAAATCACTTGTTTATAATACTCTTATTGGCAATGATTGTCAACGATTTTATCTTTTGCTTTGTACGCTAAATCAAATTGTCGGAGGATAAAGCAGAAAATAAAAATCTCAGCATACGCAAACGACAATCGTCAGAACACGGAAACAATCGGCGCTGCAGCATAAATCCGCAGCTATTGCTGAGGCTGCGATATAATATATAATGCGGCAAATGACATTCAATGAAAAATAATGTTAAGGAAAGGTGAGCAAAATGAAATTTACATACCGCATGAGATGCGACACTGTATGCGATGAGGAAAAGAATGTATGCACTGTTTACGGAATTGATGCTATACGCTCTGACGGAAAGGTGCTTTCAAGCTATTCCGATGTTTTCTTTGACAGACAGCAGGCCGAATGTTTTGTGAACATGTGCAATGAAGGCAAGCTGGCATTGATACATTTATCCAGTGTAATTGAAGACGCGCTTGCATAAAAAGAAGCATGCGGCATGACCGGGCCCTTGCACTGCCCAGCGCAAAATTACCATACCGCCGTTTTGTCCGCACATGCAGGATGCGGTGTGAATGAAAAGTTTTGAGGAAAATATTTTCGTTTTTGAAAACGGCGGCTCCAAGATGCGCTTTGCATTACTCCTTTTTGATGTGAAATGCGAATAAATACCGTACTTTTTACAGCGGTACGGTATTTATTCGTTCATAACCGAAAGCTGAGGCAGCAAATAAATATCAAGCCTTCAGAATTTTGTGATAGTAGTAAACCGGCATGGCGCTCCATCCGTGACAAAGACTGCCCGCATTGCCGAAGGCGCTTGCCCCTTCAATAGTTTCCCATACGGTTGTTGCGCCGGCATCAAGCATTTTCCGATAATCGCGTCTTATATCTTCCAGCACATAGTCTTTCCATCTTGAAAAATCCGTCATAAGCAAAGCATCGTACTTAAAGCATTTCATGCTTAAGGAAGCCTCTGTAAAGCATCCGTCTGCAAGCATTTCGCAAAGCTCTGCCGGATTTTCGGCAATTCCCGCTATAATTGCAAGCGAATTGCCCAAGCCCGTAAATTCGCCGCCGCCCGCGGTAAGCGAATATGCTTTTTTATCGGCATTATAAAAAGCATATGCGGTATTTTTACGGCTTTCCGATAAAAGGGCTTCATATTCAAAAGGAACCGATATTCTTTTGCATATCTTGTTTAGGCTATCAAGGGCCATGATAAACAGACAATTGACGATAAGATCGGGTTCCTTTTTCTCCGTACCGAAAAGATTGCCTTCCAGATACGAAGACCAATCATAAAAATTCCACTGATCACTTTCCGAAAACCGGCATACAAGCCCGTTATGCCGATTATGAATAAACGCCTTCAGGATGGAAAGCAGCCTTGGAAAAACTTCTTGCACAAACGCAGCATCGCCGGTGTGCGCAAGATATTCACCGATGGCTATAACATAGTGCAGGGAAAATGACGGGATTGCCAAATTCACTCCGCAAGGCGCGCAAATGGGCAGCAGGCCGTCCTGCCTTATATCCTCCGAAAGCCATTGCAGACCGGCCCGCGCGTATTGGGCGTTGCCGTTTTCAAATGCATAGTATCCGCAAAGCATTTGATTGCGCGAATCAAATGCGTACAGACATTGCTCGCGCCATGGAGTATCAACATAGTGTTCCATCATGGAACACTGCAGTGTTTTTACACAAACATCATAAATACGGCGGTCTTTGTCGCATTTCAAAGAAAACGGCAATACATTTACGGGATATACCTGCGGAATCAAGCCGAGATAGCGCAGCTGTATCTCCTGCTCTGAGTATAATTCAAGATATCGGCAGCCCAGCCTGAGCATATAATTTGTATAGCAGTTATTCCCCGTTTTGGCTATATACTCATAGCTGAAATCCCTGTCGCCTATAATGCGCCGAACATGACCTTCCTGAATATCCTCGCCCCAACAGACCGTGATTTTTTGTTCTGCCGGGGACACAAATTCCATAGTAGGCAAGCCCACCGTTTCTTCGCCCAGATCAACAAGATAATAATTTTTCTCATTTTTCAGTATTTTTGCCGGCTTTCTGGCGCACAGCTGCAGCTTTTTTGTAGGGCGCGGATAAAATGTGCAGGTTTTGTTGACAGTTACAGACGGATTTATTGAATCAAAGCCTTTTTCGCGCCAGTTATCCTCTTTTGATGCATTGTACAAAAAGCTGAAGCCCATCTGATTTGTAATTCTTTTGCACAGCCCGCTTTTATACGCCCTGCTTTGCCTGCAATGCACCCGTTCATCGCTTGCAAGCAGGACCTGTTCATTGCGGCATATTTCAAAAATCAAGCCGGCCTGCGCCGTCTTGTAGCGTTGAAAATCGTTGCCGTAATGCCATACAAGAATGGCAATTGCATTTTTTCCTTTTTGCAGATAGCGGCTTATATCAATTTCATCATATATTTTATAATGCTCAAAATCTCCGTATTGATTACTTCCCGCAGCAGATCCGTTTATAAACAGAGTATAATCTCCGTCACAGGAAATACGGCACACGGCGTTTTCTTTTTCGGAATTAAATACGGCAAAGAATTCTCCGTATTCATCCCTGCTTTTCTCGTTATGAAGCCATATCCACTTGGCACCTTCAAATACTTGCATAATAAAACACCTCGTATAGTTATTCCGCTAAAATTATCTGCATTTGCAGACACGGCTTTATAAGCTACTGTCCGAATTTATATAAACGGGCGATTTAATTATACCATACATACAATACCGAATTCAATACAGAATTATCGTCATTATGCTGCGCAATACGGGCATACAAACAGATTTATGCTCTGTTTATAAAATACGATTGCTTTTGTACGGCGGTTATGATATTATTTCAGAATAAAAATACTATTCAGCAGTTATATGTGATTCATTTAAGCAAGTGCCAATAAAAAGCCTGACGGAGCGTAAAATGCAAAACAAATACAGCAAAACAATTACTGCCTGCTTTATCGGATATATTGTACAGGCGATCGTAAATGTCTTTGTGCCGTTATTATTTATTAACTTTCAAACTGCTTTTAATATTCCCATTGAAAAGATTACGCTTCTTATAACCATTAACTTCTTCATACAACTGATTACCGACACCGCCGCCGCATGGATTGTGGACAAAATCGGTTACAGAATATGTACCGTAAGCGCTCATATATCCGCAGCAGCCGGGTTGCTCCTGCTTTCCTTTCTGCCGCAGCGCTTGGAAGACCCTTATATGGGATTAGTCATTTCCGTAGTGCTTTATGCCGTCGGCGGCGGACTGATTGAGGTTGTGATAAGTCCGATTGTTGAAGCCTGCCCCGGTGAGCATAAGGATAAAACCATGAGTCTGCTGCATTCATTTTACTGTTGGGGCAGCGTAGGCGTAATACTGATTTCAGCGTTGTTTTTCTTTGTGTTCGGAATAGATAACTGGCGCGTTTTATCAATCCTTTGGGCTGTGCTGCCATTTGCAAATGCAATAGTATTCAGCATAGTTCCGCTTCCGTCCGATAAATCAAAGCATCATGCCGCAAATATAGTACAATTGATAAAAAACAAATATTTTTGGCTGTTTTTTGCGGTTATATTCTGCGCCGGCGCCAGTGAATCGGCAATAGCGCAATGGGCTTCCGTTTTTGCCGAAAGCAGCCTTAAAGTATCAAAAACAATCGGCGATATTGTCGGTCCGGCTTTGTTTGCCGCATCAATGGGACTTTGCCGTCTGCTTTACGGAAAAGCCGGCGATAAAATCAATCTTGAAAAAGCAATGACAGCTTCGGGGATTCTTTGTACCGTATTTTATTTGATAATTGCTTTGGTACCTTATCCCCCGCTTGCCCTTGCAGGCATGGCTCTGTGCGGCTTCTCCGTGGGACTGATGTGGCCGGGCACATACAGCTGTGCGGCAGCTGCGATAAAAGACGGCGGCAACGCAATGTTTGCACTTTTGGCCTTGGGCGGGGATCTTGGTTGTGTCGGCGGACCTGCCGTTGTCGGATTTGTATCCGGGTGTTTTAACGGCAATATGCAGCCGGGAATACTTTTAGCTGCCGTATTTCCCGCTTGCCTTACTGCCGCCCTTCTGTTAGGCCGCAAATCGTTTCATAAATAATAATCAGGCGCCTGTTTATTGCACTCAGCCACTTCCCCATTCATTTTTTGATGATTTGAGTTTTTATTGACAAAACGGATATTTAAGCATATAATTTGTTTGTTTTGCGGATGTGGCGGAATTGGCAGACGCACCAGATTTAGGTTCTGGCGGTACCCCCGTGCAGGTTCGATTCCTGTCATCCGCACCATATTGAGTGTTCATAACGGATTTGAGTTATGAACACTCATTTTTTATATACCAAAACCAACCTCCGTGAATAGTAGTATATAAACAGACGGTGCGCCAAAATGCGCACCGCCACTAATGCTGTTAATAATTCTGATAACGACAAGAAATAAAGCTTTATTTTATTACTATATCTGCGTACAGCGGATATTTTTCAGTGATTGACATGACCTCATGCCGCACCCTTTCGCATGCGGCTTCTCCATTTTTGATTATATCGCATATAAGCTCGGCCACACGCTTAAGAACGGCGGCATCCATCCCTCTTGAGGTTGCCGCAGGTGTGCCCACGCGTATGCCGCTTGTAACAGCCGGCTTTTCCGGATCAAAGGGGATGGCATTTTTGTTAACCGTAATATTTGCCTTGCCAAGCAGCGTTTCCAGTTCTTTTCCCGTAACACCCGTGCCGCGAAGATCCAAAAGGATAAGATGGTTATCCGTGCCGCCCGACACCATGTTTATACCGTTTTCAATGAAGCCTTCCGCCATTGCTTTGGCATTTTCCACAATGTCGTGCGCATAGCTGCAAAATGCCGGTTCCAGCGCTTCCTTGAAGCACACTGCTTTTCCCGCGATGACATGCATGAGGGGGCCGCCCTGCGTGCCCGGAAAAACTGCACGGTCAATATCCTTGGCGTATTTTTCGCGGCAGAGAATCATGCCGCCTCTTGGGCCGCGGAGAGTTTTATGTGTTGTAGTGGTAACGACATCCGCATACGGAATCGGGCTTGGGTGCTCTCCCGCCGCGACAAGCCCTGCGATATGCGCCATATCAACCATGAGCAGCGCTCCGACTTCGTCACATATCTCACGGAAACGGCGGAAGTCAATAACACGCGGATATGCGCTGGCACCGGCAACAATTATCTTGGGCCTAAACTCGCATGCCGTTTTGCGCACCTGATCATAATCGATATATCCGCTTTCGTCCACCCCGTATGAGGCGCTCTGAAAATACTTGCCCGATATATTTATTTTATAGCCGTGCGTAAGGTGTCCGCCGTGAGCAAGACTCATACCCAGTATTCTGTCTCCCGGCTGCAAAAAAGCATAGTAAACCGCCATATTGGCCTGAGCTCCGGAATGAGGCTGCACATTTGCATGCTCTGCCCCGAAAAGCTTTTTGGCGCGCTCTATTGCAAGCTCCTCCACCATATCGACATATTCGCAGCCGCCGTAATATCTTTTCCCGGGATAGCCCTCAGCATATTTGTTTGTAAGATGAGAGCCGACAGCTGCTATAACCGCGGGAGAAACAAAGTTCTCCGAAGCAATAAGCTCGATATGAGAACGCTGACGCGTGAGTTCCTGTTCCATTGCGATAGCCACTTCGGCATCTGAAGAATAAAGCTCTTTGAGATCAATCATTTGAAATCCTCCGAAAATCAGTAAGTAAAAATTGCACGCGGCGTTTTTTTTGCCGCGTGCAGAAGATCAACCGATATACCGGCTGATCATTTCGCTCAATTGGTTCTTGGAACGCGTTCCCACAACGGTCTCCTCTACCCTACCGTTATTAAAAACTATCATGGTGGGCATAGCCTTTATATTGTAACGCTGGGTGGAAACATCATTCTGATCGGCATCGATGCGCGCTATTCGCAACTTGCCGTCATACTCCTGTGCCAGTTCTTCAAGCACCGGGCTGAGCAGAGAACATTCGTTTACCCACGGCGCAGTGAAATAAGCCAAAACCGGTACTTCGGAATTAAGAACCTTGCTGTTAAAAGCTGCATCATCAACATTAATTATTTTGCTCATTATACTCTTTATACTCTTTTCCTGTAATAGCGATTACCCTTGCAACCGTCTTTTTATCGATATGCTTCCGGAACAACCTTACAAAAGCATAAACAGATAACATTAAGATTATACCACACAGAACCGCGACTATGTCAACCGTTTTCGGGGAAAAAAGCGATCCGAGTGCATAATAGCCCGCAGCGACGCCGGCTGCAAATGCAATAAGCGGCACTATATACAACAGCAATATTGATTGGGCATATTTTCTGTCGCTTATTTCAATCTCGACCTTATCCCCGGGAACGGAATCCGTCATATCCTCCGCCGTTACGACCCTCGGTTTTGTCGGAGAGCATTTTCCGCATTTTCCGCAGGCATCATTTGTGCCGATACGCACTTTTGAACGGCCGTTCTGTTTTTCTGTAATTATGCCGCAGGTCAGCATAGACACCTCATTTACTTCCGTGCAAACAGCACGGCAAATTATGAATTATTCCTGCTGCCCGTCTTCTTTGCGCACAACAGCGATATTCAGTTCATCAAGCTGTTTGTCGTCTACAAAATCCGGTGCATTTGTCATAAGGCAGGCTGCATTTTGCATTTTGGGGAACGCAATAACATCCTTTATATTGTCAGTACCGCAAAGGAGCATTGTAAGGCGATCCATTCCTATTGCAAAGCCTCCGTGCGGCGGAGCTCCGTACTTGAAAGCATCCACAAGGAAGCCGAAGCGTTCACGGATATCCGCCTCCTCAAAGCCCAGCGCTTTGAACATGCGGTTCTGAACTGCACTGTCATGTATGCGCACACTGCCTCCGCCAAGCTCATAGCCGTTAAGCACGATATCATACGCCTTTGCGCGCATAGCGCCGGGATCGGTATCCACAAGGGCGAAATCCTCATCCATCGGTGCTGTGAAAGGATGGTGCACTGCATAATATCTGCCGTCCTCCGGGCTGTATTCAAACATCGGGAATTCAGTTATCCACACAAAGCGATAGGCGTTTTTATCAATAAGATCAAAACGGCGTCCCAGCTCCAGCCGCAGCTGCCCCAATGCTTCCAGCACCACCGTATTGTTGCCGTCCGCTACAAAAAAGGCTATATCGCCCGGCTGCATATCCATGCGTTTTATAATGCTGTTAAGCTCCTGCTCCGTGAGGAACTTTGCAAACGAGCTGCGCACACTGCCGTCCTGGTTCATGCTGAGCCACGCAAGGCCCTTGGCGCGATAGGTTTTTACCACCTCGGTGAGCGCGTCGATCTCCTTGCGGGAAAGGTGCTGTGCCATGGATTTTCCGAGCAGGCCGCGAACGCTCCCGCCCGATGCCGTTGCTGAGGAAAATACGGAAAAGCCGCAATCCTTTGCTATATCGGATATATCGTTTATTTCCATACCGAAACGAAGATCCGGCTTATCTGAGCCGTACTTTTCCATTGCAGTGCGGTAAGTCATTTTTTCTATGGGTTCCGGTATTTCATAGCCGGCAATATCCCTGAATACACGGCGCAGCAGGCCCTCGCAGATCTCCATTATCTGCTCCTGATCTGCAAAGGACATCTCTACATCGATTTGGGTAAATTCCGGCTGTCTGTCGGCGCGCAGGTCTTCATCTCTGAAGCATTTAACAATCTGATAATACCTGTCCATACCACTTACCATAAGCAGCTGCTTAAGCAGCTGCGGAGACTGCGGAAGAGCATAGAATTTTCCGGGATGAACACGGCTGGGCACAAGATAATCTCTTGCTCCCTCGGGAGTGCTTTTGCAAAGCACCGGGGTCTCGATTTCCGCAAAGCCGTTCTGACCGAAATAGCTGCGAACAGAAGCGGCGATATTGCTGCGGGTACGCAAAATATGCTGCATTGCCGGCCTGCGCAGATCAATATACCTGTATTTATAGCGCACGCTGTCGTTAACGACGGCATCATCATCTACCGCAAACGGCGGAGTCTGCGCTTCGTTGAGAATAATAAGCTCGCCGGCACACACCTCTATTCTGCCCGTTTTAAGCTCGGGATTTATGTTCTCCGGGGTTCTTTTTTCAACAACGCCCCGTACTGCAATTACATATTCGCTGCGAAGCTGACCGGCTTTTTCAAACACTTCCGGAAAACGCGACTGATCAAAAACTATCTGAACAATGCCGGTATAATCGCGCAGCCAAACAAAAATCAGCTTGCCGAGATCTCTTCTTCTTTGCACCCAACCGCAAAGCGAAACCTGCTGTCCTGCATTTTTCTCCGTAAGATCGGCGCACATTCCGCTGCGTCGGAAGCTTCCCAATGACTCGCCCATTATGTTATTCCTCCCGTAAAAAATCATCAACAGTATAAATAATCAATTCCTGACGGAATATCCTGTTTTTATGATAAACATTTCATGCAAAGGCGGAGGCAATATCTGCTTTGGCAAATACGCTTTCCTCTCCGCTTGCCATATCCTTTACCGTATATACATCGCCGTCAACCTCATTGTCGCCTATTACTATAACACTTTGAGCACGAATCTTATCGGCATATTTCATTTGTGCCTTAAGGCTGCGCTTGCAGTGATTTATCTCTGCCCGTATACCCAATGCCCGCAGACGCTGAGCAAGAGTAAAGGCCTCTGTCTCGGCTCTTTGTCCCATGGAAGCAATGAAAACACGGCAATTATTATCATCCGGCGGCAGTATTCCGGCGTTCTCCAGCACCATTATCAGGCGCTCAAGCCCCATTCCGAAGCCGGCGCTTGCAACGGATACATCGCTTATCTGCGCAGAAAGTCCGTCATAGCGTCCGCCGCCGCAAACGGTTATTTTATCCCCACCCGGCTGAGTATAAATAATCTCAAACACGGTGCGAACATAGTAGTCAAGCCCGCGTACAATATGCGGATCAACCGTATATGCAATGCCCGCGGCGTCAAGCAGCTGCTTCAGCTTTTCAAAATGCTCGCGGCAGTCATCGCAGAGGTAATCAAGTATAACCGGCGCATTTGCCGCTATTTCGCCGCATGACGGCACCTTGCAATCCAGTATGCGAAGCGGATTTTTATCCAATCTTTCGCGGCAGGTGGAGCAAAGCTCCTCCCTTCTTGAATTCATATACTCCTTAAGGGCGGCGTTATATGCCGCGCGGCACTTTGGGCAGCCGATACTGTTTATGCACAGTGACAGTTCATTTATGCCAAAGCTTGATATGATATCCAAAGCAAACGCTATAAGCTCCGCATCCATTGTAGGCTCGGTAGCACCGAATACCTCCGCACCGAATTGATGATGCTCGCGGTAGCGCCCCGCCTGCGGGCGCTCATAACGAAAAACGGGAATGAAATAATATGCCTTTAACGGAAGCGCACTGTTATAGAGTCCGTGCTCCACAAAGGAACGCACCGCTCCGGCCGTGCCCTCCGGTTTAAGAGTCAGGCTGCGCCCGCCTTTATCCGTAAATGTGTACATTTCCTTTTGTACAACATCAGTGGTATCGCCCACTCCCCTTTGAAAAAGCTCGGTATATTCAAATGTCGGAGTTCGCATTTCGCGATATCCGTAGATATCGGCCCGTTCCTTTATGGTATCTTCTACAAAATGCCACTTGAACGCCTCGGACGGTGTTACATCCTTTGTGCCCTTTGGTGCAATGATCATAAAATCACTCCTTAAACAGTTTGGTGGACGGTTTTATTGCTTTTATACTTCTTCAGCGGTACGGTTTGCAATGTTCTGACCAAATAAATGCCGAAATAAAATAAAAAAACACCCGGTAAGGGACGAAATCTCTTCCGCGGTGCCACCCTAATTGCAAACACTTAAATGATGATAACGCTTTCAGAGCGAACGGGGACTACCCGCCGGTTCAGGAATGTCCTTCAAAGAAGAGCACGCAGCGGCTTACACCTTACCCGCCTCGCTTGGCGTTTTCTTTCTTTTACTGTTTTCCTTCATTACCTTTCGGAATCATGTTTTATCTTGAATGCTTAAACACTCTTATATCAGGCACATATAGAACCGCAGTTTGCCCGTGCAAAAAATACGGAAATATATCAATGTGCAAGCTTATTTTATATTATAATATCGGAAATGGCAAGCGCTTTTTGTTTAAGCGCGATACGCTTTCCGCAGACGGCTACTGTCTGTGTTTGGGAAAAATATGTTTTGAACATACATCAGAATGTATCAAACAGCTGCTGCTTACGCTTTATCATTTCCTCTATACGCTGTATATAATCATATATGCTTTTGCTATTGGCGCAGCGCTCAATTCTGCCCTGACCGTCAAACACCCTTTTGGAAACGGCACCTGCGCCCAGTGCAAGCACGGACACTGTTTCCTCCATTATATCAATATTATAAATGCATTGTTTGCCGTCCAGCGCATATCCAACATTTTCAAGATTGCCTGCCTGATATTTTTGTCTGTAAAGATAGTATGGAGCATATCCCGCTCGACTCAGCATTTCCCGTGCCGTATCCACCATGGCGGCCGCCTCCTCCTGCGAAGGCATCGGATACTTTTGCGGATATTCGCTGATCACCGAGCCGTTTTTAACCGAAAGCGTGTGGACGGTTATATTATCCGCTCCAAGCTCCAGCACGGATTTCAGCGACCGGGCGAAAATTGCATTGTTTTCACCCGGCAGCCCGGCTATAAGGTCAGCGTTTATACTGTTAAAGCCGATATCTTTTGCCTGCGTGAAGCAGTCAAAAACATCCTGCGGGGAATGGCGCCGCCCTATGAGGGCAAGCGTATCTGCGCACATAGTCTGAGGATTTATGCTTATTCTGGTTACTCCGCGCTTTTTCATTGCCCGCATTTTCTCAACGGTTATAGTGTCCGGCCGTCCCGCCTCCACAGTATACTCTTTTCCCGGCTCAAAGACGGAAAGCGCCTCCAAAAGATGCGCAAATTGCATTTCGTCCAGCGCCGTAGGCGTGCCTCCGCCGATATAAAGGCAGCGCGGTCTGAGCCCCTTGGCCTTCAGCATATCACCGGCCGCCGCAATATCACGCTCCAGCGCATCCATATATGCCGGAATAAGCTTATGCTTTGTGGCATCATGCGTAGCAAAAGAGCAATAGACGCATCTTGTGCGGCAAAAAGGAATGCCGATATAGACATCAATGCTTCTTTGAGGCGGATGGATAAAGGGCTTCTGCGCCGAAATTATTTCCTCCAGCAGCCTGCATTTATCCGCAGAGACACCGTAAACCTTTTCAAGCTCTTCACTGTCGGTGCCGCCGTAGATAAGCTTTGTAGGTCTTATCCCGGTGAGCGAGCCCCACGGCAAGGCTTTATTCTCCATGCAGCTAAAAAGCCTATAAACAGCCAGCTTTGAAACCCTTTTTAGCGCCCGCTTAACATGAAGCGCGCTGCCCTGTCCGCATGCCAGCTCCGCATGACCGACCGGCGTATCGGCTGCATCGGCTGCATCTGCTCCGTTATTCAGCCGGGCATTTGCATATGCAGTTTCCCCCTTGATATACGCCTCTACCGTTAAAACCGTTTCGGCATCGGCATGCGCACTATCGGCATTGTCCGCAAGCACAACATTCGCATCGGGAAAAAATGCGCGAATGCTTTCGCTGAGATCGTTATAAAATTCAGAATGGTTTGTTGAAAGAATCATAAAACTCCGCAGCTAAAACAGCAGCATATCAAGCAGCGCCGTTTATGCTTAGATTGATTTTGATAAAACAGAGAAAAACGGTTACCGATCCCACCCGTAGCCCAAAAACGGATTATCCGACTTTTCCCGCCCGATTGTAGTTGCATCACCGTGGCCGGGAAGCACATGCGTGCCGTCCGGAAGCACAAAAAGCCGCTTTTTAACGGACTCTATCAGCGCATCATAGTCGCCGCCGGGAAAATCGCTTCTGCCGACAGAGCCCGCAAACAGTGTATCTCCGGAAAACAGTATGCCGTCAGTGTAATAGCATACGCCGCCGGGGGTATGCCCGGGAGTGGAAATTACATCAAGGTTTGTAAAGCCAAGGCTTACGGTATCGCCGTGGGATACGCATCTGTCCGCATGGCACGGCGGGCAGGAAACTCCGAAAGCATGAGCCATGCTCAAAACATTATTGTGCAGCATTTCTTCATCTGCGGCGCTTATTATTATCTGCGCGCCCGTTGCCGCCTTCAGCGCATGAACCGCTCCGCAATGATCAAAATGCCCGTGAGTGAGCAATATTTTATTAAGCTGCAATCCGTTTTCCTTAAGCCAAAGCAGCAAGCGCTTTTCGTTTCCGCCCGGATCCACAATTGCCGCCGAATGCGCATCGTGCAGAATATATGTATTTACTTTTAACGGCCCCGTATGGGTTGTATATATCTCCAAAGCGTTCACTCCTGTCTTGAATCCAGCAGAATCGTTACCGGTCCGTCATTTACTATTTCAAACTGCATATCGGCGCCGAAGCATCCTGTTGATACGGCAATGCCGGAATCCCGCAGTCTTTTAACCGCCGCAAGATATAAAGGTTCCGCTTCCTCACGCGGTGCAGCTTCGGAATAGGACGGGCGGCATCCTTTTCTTGCGTCGGCACACAGAGTAAACTGAGAAACAATAAGCACGGCCAAACCGAGATCCGAAAGCGATTTATTCATAACTCCGTTTTCATCCGGAAATATGCGCAGCCGTTCGATTTTTGTGCATATATAGTTAACATCATTTAATGTATCGCCGCGCTGTACGCCCAGCAACACAGCCAGTCCGGCACCTATCTCCCCTGTTGCTTCGCCGTTTGCGGTAACTTTAGCCCTTGCCGCACGCTGCAGTACTGCTTTCATGTTTTTATTTCCTCTTTCTCAGGCTGCCGACTTCGCCCGACATTCGCCCGACATATTATGTTAAAGCACAGCCGCGCCCGAATACCGACCGGAATCGCATCCGTCACGATTATTTATTTACGCGATATACCTCAATGACCCCGTTTATTCGCTTCATTTGCTTTATTAAAGCATCCAGCTGTTCCGTATTTTTTATCTCAACGCTCATGGTTACGGTAGCAACACCGTTTTTCCCCTGAGCATTCATTGAAACAAGCTTAAGATCGTTATTGTAGATCATATTGCTCACATCAATAACTATTCCGCGCCTGTCGTATGCCAGCAGTTTTAAATCGGCATTATAAGCAGTATTGCCCTCATTTGCCCACGCAACCTCTATTTCCCGTTCCGGCTCAAAATCGGTGAGATTATTACAGTCCCTTCTATGAATGGATACTCCTCTTCCGCGCGTGATATAGCCTACGATATCGTCCCCCGGAACGGGATTGCAGCAATGTGCAAAGCGTACGAGCATATTCTCCTGCCCCTTGACGATTACATCGCTGCCGGGTTTCAGAATGGAACGGGTTGTTTTATGCGGCTGCTCCCCGGGCTTTGGAATGTTGTTCTCACGGCGATATTCTTCAATAAGGCGAAACAGTACCTGATTGGTAGTAAGACCGCCGTAGCCTACGGATGCATACAGGTCATCTGCGCTTTGAAGCTTATAGCGGCTCATGATAGGCTCCAGCCACTCATGGCGCATAAGAGAAGGCAGAGAGTATCCTTGCCGTTTAGCCTCCTTTTCCATCATGTCGCGGCCCTTGACAATGTTCTCTTCGCGAAGTTCCTTTTTGAACCACTGCCGTATCTTGCTTTTGGCCTCATTTGTCTTTACAATGTTAAGCCAATCGCGGCTGGGCCCGTGAGGCGATGCAGAGGTTAGTATTTCCACGATATCGCCTGTTTTCAATCTTGCATCAAGATTTACGATACGCCCGTTTATCTTTGCGCCTATACATTTATGACCGATAGCGGAATGGATGGCGTATGCAAAATCAAGCGGCGTTGCTCCTGCCGGAAGATCTATAACATCTCCCCGCGGCGTAAAAACAAATACCTCGTCACTGAAAAAATCTGTTTTGACAGAGTCTACAAACTCGCGCGAATCATGGCTTTCCGTATCATACTGAAGCATTTTGCGAAGCCATGTAAGCATGACATCGGAATTTGTAGAACCTTTTATGCCTTCTTTATATTTCCAGTGAGCAGCAATACCGTATTCGGCGGTTTCATGCATCTCCTTTGTGCGTATCTGAATCTCGAACGGAGTTCCGTTTGGCCCGATAACCGTGGTATGCAGCGATTGATACATGTTGACCTTCGGCATTGCGATATAATCCTTGAATCTGCCGGGCATTGGCTTAAAAATGGTGTGAACTATACCCAAAACCCCGTAGCAGTCCTTTACAGTGTCCACAATCACCCTCAATGCGGTAAGATCATAAATCTGATCGATGCCCACATTATGAGACTTCATTTTTTTGTAGATGCTGTAAAAGTGCTTGGGACGGCCGTATATATATGCGTCGATCCCCGCCTCGGTCAGCTTCGGACGAACAATATCAATAACCTTTGCGATATACTCTTCCCGTTCTGCGCGCTTTTGATTTATACTGTCATGAATTGCATTATAGGCATCGGGATCAAGATAACGCAGCGAAGCATCCTCCAGCTCCCATTTGATCTGATATATACCTAGGCGATTGGCAATCGGTGCATAAATGCTTAAGGTTTCATTGGAAATATATATCTGCTTATCATGCGGCAAAGAGGAAAGCGTGCGCATATTGTGCAGCCTGTCCGCTAATTTCAGCAGCATTACCCGCACATCCTTGGCCGTTGCGATGAACATTTTTCTCAGGCTTTCCGCCTGCTGTTCCTCTTTTGAATTGAAATTGATGCGGGACAGCTTCGTTACGCCGTCCACCAGCTCCGCCACCTCTGTGCCGAAATTCTTTTCGATATCGGACTTTTCAAAGGCTGTGTCCTCCACCGTATCGTGCAGCAAGGCGGCTGCGATGGTTGCCGCATCCATGTTGAGATCGATGAGGATAAGAGCAACATTCGTGGGATGAACAATGTACGGCTCACCCGAGGCGCGCCGCTGTTCGCGGTGTGCAAGCGCAGCGAACTCGTACGCACGGCGTATAAGATCGTAATCCTTTTCGCTGTATTTCGCTTTCGCCTTTTCAAGCAGCTCGTTCATTGTTTCTCCCCCTCCGTCGCACCGTTATTCAGGCAAAAAAATCAATGCGGAAATATAAAATCAGAACTTGATTATCGTGTGCACATTATAGCCTTCAAGATTCTTTATGCCGCCCAGCATGGTATGCTCCATCGCAAACACAACGGCCGCGACCTCGCCGCCAAGCTCTTCAACCAGCTTGCACGCCGCCAGCGCCGTGCTGCCCGTGGCAAGAAGGTCGTCAATCACCACCACTTTATCACCGGGTTTTATTGCATCCTTGTGGATCTGCAGGCACTGCTCGCCGTCGCCGAATTTATAATTTCTGCTTACAACCTCTGCCGGCAGCTTTCCGGGCTTACGCGCAGGCACAAAGCCAACGCCCATGGAGTATGCAAGTGTTGCACCAAGCACAAAGCCGCGCGCCTCCGGGCCCACTACCGCATCAACCTTTATTCCGTCAAGCTCGCGCTTCATTCTTTCCACAAGCTCTTTGAAGGCATCAGCATCCTTGAACAATGTTGTAATGTCCATAAAGCGTATTCCCTGCTTAGGATAATCCGGTACTATTCTTACCTTTTCCTTCAGATTCATAACAGTTCCTTCCTGCGCGGATATATATCCGCTACCGCTTTCCGGCGCGGTCTGCCGTAGTTTTAATTTTTACGGGCTGTTTGCCCTCGCTTTTGTATCGTTTGTTTAATGCTCCTATCCATTCAGCGGTAATTCTGTAAAGGCGATATTAACCCATGCCGGGCCGTCGAATGCAAAATGCGGTGCGTTTTGCCGTTACAAACCGCATGAGGAATAGTCACAGATATTTTTGTATATTCTGCTGTTTGCAAGCGGGTTGGCCGGCGCTGCGCGATTAAAAACAACGCTGAAGCCGTTATCTCCGCATTCACACTTAAAAAAGCCCAACTCTTCAAACACCGAAAGCGCAATGTCCAATAGCACTTGGCTGCGCGGTGAACCGTCAGCAGCCTTCTGCATGAATTCCTCGCGTGTACGGCAGGGCGGCAGCTTTTCACAAGCCGCTCGCAGCACACCGTATGCCACCCCCATGCCGCTGCGGGAAAAATCGCGGTAACGCTTGGCAATAAGCTGTGTAAGCTCCTTGGGCGACTGCATAAAAGCATATATCTCAGCCTCGGGGGCCGCTTTTGAAACAGCCGCTATCATCTGCTGCGTGCAGCTGTCGCAAAGCACCACATTGCTGAAATTCACAAGCTCCATGTTTTCCGGAATACAGCCCGCCGCAAATGTATTATATCCGTTTTTCTGCGATGCAGAGGAAAACAGCTCCACATCGCACCGCGGATATCCGGAATAAATGAATTCCGCGATTTTGGGAACAATAGCCGGATGATTGCAAATTATAACCGTTCCTGTTGCCGACTGACTGAGCAGCCCGTCAAGCAGCGCTGTAAGCTCCTCAAAGGATTCAAGCGCCTCGTACTGACATTCCTCTTCACCGTTATTATACATAATCTGATGAAAAAATGCACGAACAAATTTTTCATCATTCAGCCGCAGCACCTCTTCCAGCGCCGATGCCGTTCTCTCGGGGCGCGAAGCATCAACAATAAAGCTCAGCTTTTCCGTATCGTTCCAGACATTTATATCGGGTGCTCCGGTAACGGTGTAATACATGCCGTCAACAAGCTGAAAATCACGGTTTTTATAGGAAAACATCATGGACTCGGTGGATGTAAGCTCATCGCTTAGAGTCAGCTTAAGATGCGCGCCCGTCTTTCCCACCGTCTTGGAGCAGGAGGCTCTGAGACCGTCGATACGGAATTTAGGTGAGGGATTGCCCATCCCGAAGGGCGCAAGCAGCTCTATCTGCCGCGCCAGCCCCATGTCCATTTCACTAAGGCAGGCACGCGCGTCGTAGCGCGCCACCGGAAAGGTATTCAGTTCATCATAGTTTTCCTTTACATAGCAATCAAGGCGGTAAGCAGCTTCATCCAGCCTGTCCGCATCAATGCTCAGCCCCGCTGCCATGGCGTGACCGCCGAAGCGCAGCAGTAAATCATTTATGCTTTGCAGCATTGAATACATGTTTATGCCCTCAACGCTGCGCCCCGAGCCAGTAGCTATGCCGTTTTCCACCGAAAAAAGTATGCACGGCCGATGATGCCTTGCTGCCATCTGCGAAGCGGCTATGCCGACAACGCCTTTTTCCCACCCGTCGGAGGCGGCAACCAGCACGCGCCTGTCGCGCACCTGACCGGAACGCAAAACTATTTCTTCCGCCTGTTCAATTACCTGCTGCTCCAGTTCCTGTCGCACGGTATTGAGGCGGCAAAGCGTTGCCGATATTTCCTGTGCGTTTCCCGCGCCGGTAAGCAGCTCCACGCCCAGCTCTGCGCTCTCCAGCCTTCCGGCTGCATTAAGTCTTGGGGCAATTGCAAATGCAATGTCAACTGATGTTATCCTGCCGGGGGTTTTGCCGCTTTGCTTTATCAATTCAAGAAGACCCGGACGGGGGCAGGAATTTATCCTTTCCAGCCCCATTTTTACGATTGCCCGGTTCTCTCCAGTAAGCGGCACCATATCGGCAACCGTTGCAATGGCTGCAAGATCCAGCAGCTCGCAAAAATACTCGGATTTCCCTAAAAGCTGCTGAGCCAGCTTAAAAGCAACACCCGCGCCGCAAAGCTCACTGAAGGGATAATCCGACGGAATGTGCGGATTTATTACTATGCATTCCGGTATCTGTTCGGGCACTGTATGATGATCGGTTACTATTACCTTCATGCCGTTTTGAACGGCAAGCGCCACCTCTGCGTGCGAGGCAATGCCGCAGTCAACGGTAAGCAAAACCCCGCCTTTTTTTGAAATACGGCTTACCGCATCGGAATTCAGCCCGTACCCTTCGCTATGCCGATCGGGAATATAATAATCGACATCCGCCTGAAGATGGCGAAGCACAAGAAGCATAACGGAAACCGCGCATATTCCGTCCACATCGTAATCGCCGTACACCGTTATGTGCTCGTTTCGATATATTGCCTGAAGCAGCGTGTCCGCCGCCTCTTTTATTCCCGTCAGACGCTGAGGCAAGTGCAGCTCCGCACCGGCATTGATAAAGCCGGCGGCTTTTTCAACGGAATCAAAACCGCGGGTATAAAGAACCTCTGCAATGGGGCGCGCGATTTTTAACGATGCCGCTATTTCCGCTACCGTGTTTTTATCGATCTCCGAGGCTTTTTTATTGGGCTTTAGTACTACTGGCACGGGCTTTCCTCTCCGAACAAATAATCAGTAAATAAACCTTTATGTAATCCGTAAACCGCATATTCGGCAGCCGTACAAAAACGACGACGCCGCAACAATACCGTTTAAGGATAGACTAAATCCCTTCAATGCATAACAAAGAAGGGATTTTTTATTAATATTAAACAGTCTTCTTTGCCTTGCGCTTTTCAGCAATGAATTCCCACACATTGGGATTGATGAATATGCAGGAATACATGCTGGAGAGAATACCTACAATAATGGGCAGTGCAAAGTCGCGCACGCTGGTAACACCGAAAATGCACAGAGCGCCGATTGTAAAGAGCGTGGTGAGCGAACTGAACAGTGTGCGTGTTACAGACTCCTTTACGCTTGTTGCAACAACAAACTGGCGGGAGTAGGTTTTTGTATCGTACTTTTTGTTGTTTTCGCGTACACGGTCAAATATAACAATGGTATTATTGACGGTATAGCCAACAATCGTCAGCATGGCAGCAATAAATGTGCTGTTGAGCTGAACCTGAATGATGGACATAACGGAAAGCGTAATGAGTATATCATGAACAAGACCGACTACCGTTGCAACACCGAAGGTCCACTCAAAGCGCAGTGAAATATATACAAGCATACATACCACAGCCAAAGCCACCGTCCAGAAAGCAGCAATTATAAGCTCGCGGCTGGCAGCAGCGCTTACGGTATCAAAGCTGGTTTCCACCGCAGTACCGCATACATCCTTGCCGTATGCCGCTTCAAGCTGTTTCTGAATCTCCTCACGCACCTGGCCGACATCCTGCGACTCATCCGTCATAAAGCGAATGTCATAGGAGTTATCTCCGCTTTTCTGCAGCTTAACATCTTTTCCGCCTGCCTGAGCCACAATGGCCTCAACTTTGGCACTGTCGGCAGCGGTGCCGAAGCTTACCGCAAGAAGGTTTCCTCCCTTGAAATCAATGCCGAGGTTAAGCCCCTGAACACACATGGAAATTATTCCGGCAAGAATTATAACTCCGGAAATTATAAACCAAAGCAGTTTCTTATTTTTCATCAGCCTTGCCCTCCTTCAGTGAAAGAAGCCCGGGTTTGTTAATGCCGAGTTTGATAAGTACGGTAAGGAAGTACCTTGTTACAAAGATGGCGGTAAGCATTGAGATTACTACGCCTGCAAGCAATGTTGTTGCAAAGTTTTTAATAGGCGCAGGGCCGACCATAAGCATAACCAAACCGGCAATTATGGTAGTAAGGTTTGCATCAAGTATTGCGCTGCGCGCCTTGGTGTAGCCGATGCTCACACAGGAGTCAAGGTCTTTGCCGGCATAAAACTCTTCCTTAATGCGTTCGAATATGACAACATTTGCATCCACCGCCATACCTATGCTTAAAACGATACCGGCAATGGAAGGAAGGGTAAGCTGCATCCACGGGAAGGAAGTTATAAACCAGTAGAAGATGAGCATATACACAAAAAGTGCAATATCGGCCGCAAGCCCCATAAAGCGATAGACAACAAGCATAAACACAAACACAAGGATTACGCCGATAAGACCGCCGATCAAAGCAGAGTTAAGCGCTTCCGAGCCAAGGGTCGCACTTACCACGCTTGCGCTGATCTCTGTTATATCAAGAGGCATGGCGCCGCTCTGAAGAACAATGGCCATATTGTTTGCCGCCTCGGCAGTAGCACAGGTAATTACAGCCTTACCGTCCGTAATTGCCGCGTTTACCGTAGGACGGGAATACTCGCTGCCGTCCATATAAATTGCAATATAGCTTTTTTTCTCCAAGGCCTTCTTTGTGGCCTCGGCAAAGCTTTTGGTTCCGTCGGAGTCAAAAGTTATGCTTACAACATAATCGCTGCCGTCCTTACCGAGATAAGTTGCAGACTTCAGCTGATCTCCGGTGCAGATCACATTGCCTTCATCATCGCGGAATTCCAGCTTACCGGGCGTGCCCAGCAGCGAAGAAACATCGCTTACCGATGCAACATCCGCTATTTCAACGCGGATGCGGTTTGTGCCCTGCTGGGTTATGGATACATCGCTGTAACCCTTGCTGGACAAACGGTTTTCAAAAATGGTGATTATTCTCTTTATGCCGGCATCAAAATCGGAGCCTTCCTTTTCCTTTGCCTCATATATGACGGTAACGCCGCCCTTGATATCCATACCAAGCTTAACATTTTCGTACCAGGGCTTGAACCGCGTGATACCGATGGTGACGCCTTTGCCGGTTACACCAAGGGAAAATACAGCCAAAACCGCAAGCAATAGTATGACCACAACCAGTGTGATTACACTTTTAGTTTTCATCACTGTTCCTCCTTGCAAAGCAATACTCAAGTATTATAAATGATTTGAAAGTAATAGTCAATATTTGCACCGAAAAAAACACAAAAACTCAGGAATTTTTGTATTCCTTCAGTAAATTCATGTATTCATCGGCATTATCCCGTATGCTTTGTATTTCGTCATTTGTGAGTTCGCGCACTATTTTTCCCGGAACGCCTACAACAAGACTGCCCGGAGGAATGATTTTTCCCTGCGAAACAAGGGCTCCCGCGCCGATTATTGTGCCGCTGCCTATAACGGCTCCGTCCAGAATAATCGCTCCCATGCCGATAAGAACATTATCCTCAACGGTACAGCCGTGTACTATTGCGCCGTGTCCAACCGTGACGCCCTTGCCTATGCGCACCGGATATCCGTGCGAAACATGTACTACGGCATTGTCCTGAACATTGCTGCCGCTGCCAACGGTTATTGCCGCACTGTCCCCGCGCAGTACCGCGCCGGACCATACCGATACGCCGGAGGCTATCGTTACATCGCCCAGCAGCTCCGCGCTGTCAAATACAAGAGCTTCGCTGTCAATACAGGGCGTTTTGCCCCCGAAAGATCTGATCATAATTATTCCTCCGTGACATACAATTGAAAAAGATGTTATTTACCCTCTTCTGCGCGTATTGCCATTATTGCCAAGGCACATTCAAGGCGCTTGCGCTCGGTAAGGCATCCCATTTTGAAGGGCTTATACAAATCACCGTTGTAAATATATGCATTTGCAAGGCAGCCGCCGGAGCAATAATACTTTGCCCAGCATTCTCTGCAATCCGGCTTTGTAAGCACATTGCAGGCCTTGTAGCGAGCCTGCGCCTGTGTATCAAAGCTGCCGTCCATAACGCTGCCCATGCGGCACTCCTCAAGACCTACAAACTGATGACAGGGATATATATCTCCCGTGGGAGTAACCGCAACATATTCGCTTCCGGCGCCGCAGCCGGTAATGCGCTTTGGCAGGCACGGTCCCCCCGTAAGATCCAGCATGAAATGGAAAAAGCCGAATTCTTTATCCGTTCCCAGCCGCTCAAGGTACAGCCTTGCGAGCTTTTCGTATTCCTGCTCAATCGCCTCCATATGCTCCGGCAAAAGAGCATAATCCTTTTCCTTTTCCGCAACAACCGGCTCCATGGAAAGCTGCTTAAAGCCGTAATCCGAAAGAAAACGGACATCGTTTGTAAAGTCAAGGTTGTGCGCCGTAAAGGTTCCGCGAACATAATACTGCCGCTGCCCGCGGGACAAAGCAATTTTCAGCGAATTTTTAGCTACCGTGTCAAAGGAATTCTTTCCGTTAACGGTTTTGCGCATGCTGTTGTGCACCTCAGGTCTTCCGTCAATGCTAAGAACAACATTGGACATTTCTTTGTTGAAGAAATCCATTATTTCATCGTTTACCAATACTCCGTTTGTCGTGATGGTAAAGCGAATAACCTTGCCGTATTTCTTTTCCTGTTCACGGCCGTATTCAACGGTTTTCTTTACAACATCAAAATTCATAAGCGGCTCGCCGCCGAAGAAATCCAATTCCAGCTGACGGCGCGAACCGGAGTGCGTCATTAAAAAGTCTATGGCGCGCTTGGCCACCTCAAGAGGCATAAGCAAGCGTTCCCCGTGGAAATCCCCCGTGGAGGCAAAGCAGTATTTGCAGCGCAGATTGCAGTCATGCGCAATATGAAGGCACATGGATTTCACAACATTCTTGTTGCGCTCAGCAGCTGCGGCAAGCTCCGCCTCGTCCACCTTTGCACAAAGCTGTCCTTCCTTTTTGAGCTCGTCCAGCTCCTGCAGCACCTCGTCAATTTCCGCTGCCGTATATTGGGGCAGGCCGGCAATTATTTCGCTGCGGTCATGATCCTCGTAAAGCTTTGCAACATCATGCGTTATTTCATCCACTACATGAACAGCGCCGCTTTCAATATCCAGCAGCAGAAATCTGTCCAAACATTTGAAGGTATGAAGCATTACAATTCGTTCCTTTCGTTTTTTGCACCTACGCCGCGCGCTTGGCATTTGCCGCTTTTTGGGGCGCACCGGGCGCAAAAATCGTCCATAAAAAAAACGGCATAAAAAAGCCGTTATTTTGACTCCTGCCGAAAAACGCCTTCAGCAGCGGGGGCTGTTAACCCGCCGCCGCCGTCGTTTACGGCTATCCGCTCTTACTGCTTCTCGCAGGACTGATTGCCTACGGTGCAGGAGGTCTTGCAGGCAGACTGGCAGCTTGCCTGGCACTCGCCGCAGCCCTTATGTTTGATATCTTTATTAAGGCAGGGCTTGCTGATGGTTTTTATATGTTTCATTTTGCTTTCCTCCGAAATATTCATTTGTTTTTTCTATTATACTATATTTTCTTTTCAAAAGCAATCATAAATTTTACAAGTTTACAAGATACGATTTTTTATGCTGCTTACATGCCGCTATATCCGCAGGCAGCACTCATGCATAACGCGCTGTTTTTTTCTTCGCCGCATTTTACGCAAAAGGCGGCGTTATCTTTTTCTGCCCTTGCTTCTTTTTCCTGCACCAAACAGTATTCCGAAAAGCGCGCCGCCGACAACCGCCATGAACATATCGGCGATTGCCGTCCCCATTCCCGGAAGAGATTTATTCAATATGCAGAATAAAGCCGTTGAAAGCAAAACCTCGATGCCGGCTGCCGTCGCTGCGGCAAATACAGGATGCATGGCGTCTTGCTTTGACGCAATCCGTGCGCATACGGCCGCACCTATAAGCTTTATAACCGTGCATAAGACCGATATCACACCGTCTGAAGGATGCATGTTTTTAATAAGCAGCGCCGCAACAAGCAAAAGAATAACAACAGCTGCCGTTCCGGCAAATGCACAAAGCAGCAGAAAAATAAGGTTTTTCAAAGCCGTTTTTCTCTTAGCGTGAATACCGACAGTATTTGTCAATGCGTTCATAGTTTTACCTCCGAATATATACTTATTTGATTATACTGTTCCGCCGTGCCGATTATCACGAAAAAGCTGACGGTATACCCTGTAATTGTGTTCTTAATACGGTAAACGCCAAGCCCCCGCCCGGCTTTAATACAAAAAACAATATTAAAAGCGGAATTCCCTTATAATTAGGAAACTCCGCTTAAAAAGCCTTGTTAACTTATAAACTTTATTCATTATAAATGCAGCCTAACCGAACAGTGACATGGAGGCCTCTGCGTTAAGCGTAAGATCGGAAGTGTATCCGCGCATAAGACGATAGTACCCGGCACAGCCTATCATTGCGGCGTTGTCCGTACAAAGGATCGACTCCGGCGCAAAAAAGCTCATATTTGCTTTTTTGCATTCTGCCTCCAGCATTTCACGCAATCTTGAATTTGCAGCCACTCCGCCGGCAAGCACGATTTTGTTCTGCTCGTATTTTACGGCAGCGCGTACGGTTTTTTCCGTAAGGTTTCTGCACACGAATTCCTGAAAAGATGCCGCTATGTCCTCTATCGGCAGGCTCTGACCGTTTTGCTCCAGCTTATGAACAAGATTGATAACGCCGGTCTTTATGCCGCTGAAGCTGAAATCAAAATTATCCTGATGTGCAAGCGCGGAATTGAACTTAAACGCTTCACCATTGCCCTGCCGCGCCAGCCGATCAATATGTACACCGCCCGGGTACGGAAGCCCCAAAACTCTTGCAACCTTGTCAAAGGCCTCTCCCGCAGCGTCATCCCGGGTGCAGCCTATCAGCTCATAGCTGCAATAATCCCTGCACAGAACTATATGGCTGTGCCCACCTGAAACGACAAGCGCCATAAACGGAGGTTCAAGCTGTTTGTTTGTTATGAAATTTGCACTAATATGCCCCTCAATATGATGTACGCCTACAAAAGGTACTCCCAAAGAATAGCTCAGCCCCTTTGCAAAAGATACGCCTACCAGAAGTCCTCCCACCAAACCCGGTCCCGCGGTAACAGCCACGGCATCGATATCTTTCCATGCGATTCCCGCCCTCTGTACCGCCTCCTGCGATACGGCAGCTATACACTGCGTGTGGCATCTTGACGCTATCTCGGGAACCACGCCCTTGTATTTTTGGTGTATTGCTATCTGCGAGGATATTACATCAGAGAGCACCTCTCTCCCCCCGCGCAGCACCGCCGCAGAAGTTTCATCACACGAAGACTCCACGGCCATTATCAACATATCTTCCTTCATCAAAACCGTTCCTATACAAATCCTTTGATAAAATCAGGCAACGCCGCTTCCGCGGAATCAATATCACTGATACATATAATCATCCAAAGGATCGCCGCGCTTTATATTCATGCGGCTCAGCAAAAGCAGCACAAATGCGGCAATGGCGGCAAACAAACCGCTCATGCACATAAATGCGCGCATGCAAACCTCCATGGTTACCCTTCCGTAGATCAATGCCAAATTGCCCTGCGTATACTCCCTGATTGCGCCGCCCGTAAGCAAGCCGTAAACGGCATCATCAATGCTGTGACCGCTTAAATAAACGCAAGCTACGGCTGCAGCAATTATAATCACGCTTATCAGAAGACCCATCAGCATAAAACGCGCCAATATCGCGCCCGCATTTTTGCCTTTTTTGACACAGATAACGATAAAAAAAACCACAATTGCAGCGCTGCACGCCGCTGCTGCAATTTTTAAGGCAGTATAAACATTGCCGGCAGACCTGAGCAGCCGAACATCCTGTTCAAGGAATATCGCCTGCTCCTGCCCGTTTGCCGTAAAGCGCGCCTGCTCCAGCTTTGCAGCATCGCCAAAGGACGAAAACTTAAGCATAGCGTTATAATATGAAGCAAAATTATCGCCGTCAATATCCATATCCGGCGATACACAGCCTTTTTTATACGCCGACTGATAAACAGCAGTGCTTGAAACAGCCGACATAAGCCCAAAGCTTACGCAAAGAACCGCCGCAAGCACGCCTGTAATAATGCCGCTGACGATCTGCCACTTTTTACTTTCCTTTGTGATCTTCTTAAACATCTGTTTCTCCGGGTGCCGTTATTTTTCCAGCTTGCTGAGATAGGTATGAATAAACATATCCAAATCGCCATCCATTACCGCCTGAATATTGGAGGTTTCGGCTCCTGTTCTGTGATCCTTTACCAGATTGTACGGATGAAAAACATATGAACGGATCTGGCTGCCCCATTCTATCTTTTTTATATCGCCACGCAGCTCAAGATCACGCTCTTCGCGTTCACGCTCGCGCAGCTCAATAAGCCTTGAGCGAAGCATACTCATCGCCGTTTCGCGGTTCTGTATCTGGCTGCGTTCGCTCTGACACTGCACTACTATTCCTGTCGGAATATGAATTATCCGTATTGCCGATTCTGTCTTGTTTATATGCTGACCGCCCGCACCGGTTGAACGGTGAGTTTCCACCTTGAGATCCTCCGGCGGTATTTTTATTTCGCCTTCATCTTCAATTTCCGGCATAACCTCTAAGGCCGCAAACGAGGTGTGGCGTCTGCTCGCAGCGTCAAAGGGTGATATACGCACAAGCCTGTGAACCCCTTTTTCGCTTTTGAGATAGCCGTAGGCATTTATCCCCTCCACCTTCATGGTTACGCTTTTAATTCCCGCCTCATCGCCGTCGAGATAATCAAGCTCTGTTACCTTATAGCCATGCTTTTCGCAATATCTTCTGTACATGCGGTAAAGCATGCCGGTCCAGTCCTGCGCTTCAGTTCCGCCCGCGCCCGCATGCAGTGTAAGAATTGCATTGTTTACATCATACTTACCGGTAAGCAGCGTTGCAAGGTGCATCTCCTCGGCATCGTTTTCCAGCTTTTTAAGCTCCTGCTCTATCTCCGGCACCGCAGATTCATCATCCATTTCCTGCGTGAGCTCAATAAGCGCCTCCACATCATCGGCTGCACTGTGAAGCGCCTTCAGACTGTTCAGCTTGTTTTCGCATATTTTAAGTTCTTTGTTTTTTACGCTTGCTTTTTCCGGATTGCCCCAAAGCTCCGGATCGGCCATTTCTTCGTTGAGTTCCGCAACACGGTTTTTTAATTTATCCGTGTCAAAGAGACTCACCTACCTGTTCGATTCTGTTTTTCGCCTCGTTAAGCCGCTGCTTATATGCGTCCAATAAAACCATTTCATCACATCCTTATATCTTTTTTCTTAACCTATACCGCAGATTTATTCGTTGCTGTTATTTTACAGCGATATTATCAGCTGCCGCAGCAATTTTTATATTTTTTGCCGCTGCCGCAGGGACAGGGATCGTTTCGTCCCACCTTTGCGCCCACCTTTACGGGCTTTTTCTTGGTATCCTCATCGGGCGCATTTGTATAAACGGGCTGATTTACCTGCTCGCGCTGTACAGGTTCGCGTCTGACATTAAGGTACGCAAGGCCTCTGACGGTGTCTCCGCGTATTCCTTCTATCATTTCGTCAAACATCTCAAAGCCCTCGACCTGATACTCCTGTACCGGATTACGGTTGCCATAGGAACGCAGAGATATTCCCTGACGCAGCTGATCCATTGCATCGATATGATCCTTCCAGTGGCTGTCGATGCTCTTAAGCAGCACTATGCGCTCTATTTCCCGCATATCAAGGCCGCAGGCTGCAATCTCCTTCTCGCGCCTGTCATAGCGCTCACGCGCTTTTTTCTTCAGCTCTTCAAGAAGCTTCTTGGGCTCCTCATTAAGCATTGTAATATCAATATCTTCCTTATCAAAGCAAAGCGAAGTCAGCTCGCGATAAAAGGCCTCGTTGTTTTTACCGGCATTATGCTCATTGCAGTAATAATCCACAAGGTTTTTTATGCAGCCGTCCATCATTTCCATAACATAATCATGGACATTTTCGCCTGCAAGCACGCGCCGGCGCTGCTCATAAATTATTCCGCGCTGCTTGTTCATTACATCATCGTACTGAAGAACATGCTTGCGGATCTCAAAATTGCGGCCCTCGACCTTTTTCTGTGCCCCCTCGATCTGCTTTGAAAGCATACCCGCCTCTATGGGCTGATCCTCCGGAAGCCCGAGACGCTCCACAATGGTATTCATGCGTTCGCCGCCGAAAAGACGCATAAGATCGTCCTGAAGCGACAGAAAGAAGCGGCTGGCTCCGGCATCGCCCTGGCGTCCCGCGCGGCCGCGCAGCTGGTTATCAATACGCCGGCTCTCGTGGCGCTCGGTACCGATTATATACAATCCTCCCGCCGCTACAACCTTATCATGCTCCGCATCTGTTTCTTTTTTGAAATTTTTATAAAACTCGGCATATTCTGCACGGCATTTAAGGACATTTTCATCTTCCGTATCCTGATGCCCCACTGCCAATTCGATGGTTTCATCATCCCAACCGTGCTTTGAAAGCTCTTTTCTTGCAAGAAAATCCGGATTTCCGCCAAGCAGTATATCCGTACCGCGTCCCGCCATGTTTGTTGCAATCGTAACGGCGCCGAATCTTCCCGCCTGTGCAATTATCTCCGCTTCCTTCGCGTGATGCTTGGCATTAAGAACCTCATGCTTTATACCCGCTTTTTTCAAAAGGGAGCTGAACAGCTCGCTGCTTTCAACGCTTACCGTACCCACCAGCACCGGCTGCCCCGTTGCATGCGCCCTGCACACCTCTTCCACCACGGCCCGGCATTTGCCCTGAAAGGTTTTATAAACAGCATCGTTCATATCCTTTCTTATCATGGGCTTATTTGTAGGAATGCAAACAACATCAAGATTATAAATGCTGTTGAATTCCTCCTCCTCCGTCTTTGCCGTACCCGTCATGCCGGAGAGCTTCTTGTACATACGGAAATAGTTCTGATATGTGATTGTGGCCAAAGTCTTATTTTCTCTTGCCACCTTAACATGCTCTTTGGCTTCGATAGCCTGATGCAGCCCCTCGCTGTATCTTCTGCCAACGAGTATGCGTCCGGTAAACTCATCTACAATAAGAACCTCGCCGTTTTGCACCACATAGTCTCTGTCCTTCTTGAAAAGGAAATTAGCCTTAAGAGCCTGTATTATGTGATGATCCAATTCCTGATTCTCCGGATCCGAAAGATTTCCGCACCCGAATATTTTTTCGCATTTGGCAACGCCCTCATCGGTAAGCTGCACGGTTTTTGCCTTTTCATCAAGCGTAAAATCCTCATCCTGAATAAAACGGCATACGGCACGGTCCACAATGTTGTACATTTCGGTGGATTTTTCGCCGGGGCCGGAAATAATAAGCGGCGTACGCGCCTCATCAATCAGTATGCTGTCGACTTCGTCCACTATTGCATAATTCAGCTCTCTCTGCACCCTGTCGCGGTCGTATATTACCATATTGTCGCGCAGATAATCAAAGCCGAACTCACTGTTTGTTCCGTAGGTAATATCGCAGTTGTATGCCTTGCGCTTCTCCTCCGGCTCCATTTGTGACAACACAGTGCCTACACTCAGCCCCAGGAAGTTGTACAGCTTGCCCATCCAGTGAGATTGAAAGGATGCCAGATACTCGTTTACCGTTACGATATGAACGCCCTTTCCTTCCAGCGCATTAAGATATGCAGGCAGCGTAGCCACCAGCGTTTTGCCCTCGCCCGTGCGCATTTCGGCAATTCTGCCCTGATGCAGCACGATTCCGCCTATAAGCTGAACAATGAACGGCTTCATGCCCAGGACACGCCATGCCGCCTCGCGGCAAACCGCAAAAGCTTCAACAAGTATATCATCGGCGGTTTCACCCTTTGCCAAACGCCCGCGGAATTCCGCCGTCTTTGCTTTGAGCTCTGCATCGCTGAGCTTTTCCATCTGCGGCGAAAGCGCATCTATTTTTAATGCGGTAGTGCGAAGCTTCTTTACATTGCGTTCGTTCTGATCTCCGAATATAGAGAAAATACCCATCATAAACCTCCAGATACTATTGGGGATATTATAACACTTATTTTCTAAAAATACAAGTGTACAGATTTTTAATATTAAAAGCATGCCTGCTGTATCAAGCCCTATTCATGCAGCTGCGGCTTCACCTCCGAATTATACCGATTCGCCTCCCGGTTTGGTGTCATTTTCTCCCGCTCCGCATGCATATACCGCCAAACGCAAGCACAAAATACAATAAACATGGTAAAGCAAAAGCCGGACGGCATCCGTCCGGCTCTGTTTGTATTGTCTTTATTCTGCGTCGTCCTCGTCATCGCAGCAATCACAGCAATCGCAATCCTCTTCATCGCAGTTATCGCAGTCAAAATCACAATCGCAGCACTCATCGCAATCGTAGAAGCACTCTTCAAGGTCGGCAAGATCCTCGTCCATTTCTTCTACATAATCATTAAGCTCGCTGAGCTCCTGACCCTGATCGTCCAGTTCAAATGCAATAAGCTCCAGCGCATTGACGATCTCAAGCAGCAGACGGTTCTCCGGCTTGTCGGCACTGATGTTGGCAGTATCGATTATGCCCTTGAGATAAGCTACTTTTTCATTTATAAGCATAGTTCATTCTCCTTTTCAAAATATATTTTATGTTATACGCGCTCCATGTATTCGCCGGTACGCGTATCAATACGAACCTTGTCACCCACATTTACAAACAGCGGCACCGCGCAGACATATCCGGTTTCCAGAGTGGCCTGCTTTGTGATATTTGTAGCGGTATCTCCGCGAACGCCGGGCTCTGCATCCACCACTTCAAGCTCAACAAAATTCTCCGGCTCAACGGAAAAAGCGTTGCCTTTGAAGAATTTGATCGTAACATTGGAATTATCCTTAAGATAAGGCAGTGCAGACTCAACCTGCTCCTTGTTAAGGGGCAGCTGATCATAGGTCTCGTTATCCATAAAGTAATAAATGCCGCCGTCTTCATAAAGATACTGCATTTCTTTACGCTCAATATGTGCAAGCGCATATTTTTCCGAAGGATTGAATGTGCGCTCAAGCACCGCACCCGTCATAACATTCTTCAACTTTGTGCGTACAAACGCAGCTCCTTTGCCGGGCTTAACGTGCAGAAAATCAACAATTATAAACACGTTATTGTCTACCTCAATGGTAACGCCCTTTCTGAAATCACCGGCAGTAATCATGTGAACCTCCTGAAATATTAAGATTAAAATGGTTTCAATTGAATCAATTAAATAATTATCAGCTTATTGTCCGATTTTGCAAGATCAATATAGCCTTCTTTGCTTATGGCGCACATATTTTCTATTCTTACGCCGCCAAGCTCGGGAACATAAATTCCCGGTTCGATAGTAACAACATTTCCCGGCTCAAGAATCGTATCACTGCGGAAAGAAAGAACCGGAAGCTCATGAATATCGATTCCCACTCCGTGACCGAGCCCGTGCCCGAAATATTTGCCGTAGCCTTTAGAAGCAATATAACCGCGCGCAAGCTCGTCTATGCTCTTTGAGCTGACACCCGGCGCAAGCGCATGCTTACTTCTGTTGTGTGCCTCCAGCACAATTTCATAAATATCGCGCTGTTCCCGGTTCAGCGAGCCTATGCCTATTGTACGGGTCATATCGGAGCAATAGCCGTTTACAACACAGCCGAAATCAAGCGTAAGCAGGTCTCCGCAGCAAATTTTTCTCTCTTCCGGAACCGCATGCGGTTTTGCGGAATTCGGGCCGGAGGCCACGATGCTGTCAAAGGACAGCTTGGTGGCTCCCATCCTGCGCATTGTAAATTCAAGCTCCAATGCAATTTCAGTTTCGGTCTGTCCGGGCTTGATGTAGCCCAGCATATGGGTAAAGGCTTCATCCGCTATCTTCTGCGCGGCACATATATTGGCAAGCTCATTGTCATCCTTAACCGCACGCATAAGCGTCAATCTTTGGCCAATCGGACAAAACTCAATGCTTAAGCCCTGCGAAAAATCCATATAGCGTCTGAGTGTAAGCTGTTCATCCTGTATGCCGACGCGTTTGCAGCCGTGCTCGGTAAGCCATGAGCGTATAAAACCCACCTGATTGCTGTTGCATTCGATTATCTCATAGCCTTGGGCAACGGACTGCGCAATAAGCGTATATCTGCTGTCCGTAATGAGAATGTTTTCCGAAGGGGTAAAAATCAGCACGCAATCGGAAGTATTAAAACCGGAAAGATAAAAAATATCAGACTGATTTGTAACCATCAGTGCATCCAGATTGTTCTGGCAAAGCAGTTTTCTGACTTCAGATATCCGATTCAAAATCATTTGCCTCCTTTATCGAAAATCCGATACAGCACATTCTCGATATATAATAACATAATATCCGCCGTTTGTGTAGTATTATTTGAGACATTGCCGATAAATTTTTTGCATTGTTACGGCATCCTCCGCCATGGTGCCTGCCGATTCGCAGATTATAACAGGATGTGCATCATGCTTTACAAGCGCCCTTGCAAGATATTCAAAATGCGGACCCCAGCTGTCATCCATTGTACAGTGCCGCTTTTCGCCGCCCTTTGTATACTCTATCTGTGAAAAATGTATATGCAGGCTTTTCATCCGTTCCTCTCCCAAAGCATTTGCTATCCTGCAAAGAATAGCATCAAACGCCTCAAAAGAATCCGTTTCTCCGAGACTGCGTGCATAGAGATGACCGAAATCAACACACGGAATAATCCTTTCATCCACCGAGCACAGCGCAAGAACCTCATCAACCGTTCCCAATTGCATCTGCTTTCCCATGGTTTCTGGGCAAACCGTCATATCCCCCAGCCCCTCCGCATCAATATCGCGCATAAGCAGACGCATTTGCATAAGCGCAATATCCATACACTCGGACGGCTCGCGCTTCATGTATGCACCGGGATGAAAAACCACTCTGCTGCCCCCCATAAGCCTTGCCACCTTCAATGCCCCGATAATATAACGGTTTGTCGCCTCCCGTTTGTCGGTAAAGGGGTTTGCAAGATTTGTATAATACGGCGCATGAACGCTCACCTCAACACCGCATTCGGCAGCCGCCGCACCTATTTTCAATGCCGTATCCTCTCCCACATTTATGCCCTTGCCGCAAGAGTATTCATATGCGTTAAGACCAAGCTCCGCTATCCACGGCATGGCCTGTACGGTACTCTTGCCTCCCTGTTCATAAAATGAAAGACTGTTTCCGGCAGGACCGAATTTTATCATACTGCGCACCTTTCTTACAGTTTTATCCGATAGATTTGTATTAACAGAAATATAAAGCACACAAAAGCGTCAGTCGCCCTTTGAAAAACTGCGCCGCTTCTGCCCGGGGAACACCTTTTTCCACACTGCCCGCTCTCTTGTGCGGTTAAACACTTTTGTAGCCCACCACTCGCGTTTGCATATCGGTGCCACCAGCACACCCACCGCGCCGATACGGTTGGCCGCAAGCATATCCGTAAAAAGCTGATCTCCGATCATCGCACAGTTTTCCGGCGCAATACCGCATTCACTGAGATACCTGCTGATTTTCTTTATACCCGGCTTTCCCGCAGACTTTATACTGTCCGCCCCAAGCAGCTCCGCAATGCGGTCCACCCGTGCTTTTTTTCCGTTTGTTGCAATCGCAACACAAATTCCTCTTTTCTCTGCATCACTCACCCATCTGAGCGTTGCTTCGGTTACGGTTTCTTCGCCCCATGGCGATACAGTATTGTCAATATCCAATAAAATACAGCACACGCCCAGTCCTTGCAGTTTATCTATGTCAATTGCCGCAAGCTCCTTTGCCGTTACGGCAGGCCTAAGCATTTCCGGCTTCACCGCAGTTTTCACCTCCGCCGCCCTTCGGCGCTTTAGTAATAATTTCATTTGCATTATGATAACGGCAGCGCCGTCTTCACGCATTGCTTAAAAAAGGCAGTTTTCCTCCGTGCAGAAGCGTCAAAACCTCTCCCGCAAGATAAAGCGAACCGCAAATAACAACGCAGCCGCCGTCGCTTTGTGCTTTTTCAAAAGCGGTTTTCAGTGCCTTTACAGCGTCCTTTTCCCATTGTGTATCAACACCGTACATTGAATATCTTTGCGCAAGCTCTGCAGCGGGCATTGATCTTTTTGACGGGATATCCACCGCTATAACGCATTGTACCGCCGGCACAAGCGTCTGAACAAACTTATCAACATCCTTATCCGATGCCATTCCGGTTACCAACACCGCTTTGAGCCCGATTTTCTCAATAAACAACGCAAGCTTTTCTGCCGCATCCGGATTATGCGCGCCGTCCAGCAATACTTTCGGGCTGTCACTCAAAGGCTGCATTCGTCCGGGCCATACCACATTTTCAATTGCGCCGCACGCCGTAAAGCTTTTTATTCCCAATATTTCCAAGGCTTTAAGCGCCGCAGCCGCATTATCCGCCTGATAATCGCCTATCAAGGCCGTATGCGCTTTGTTTCCGTCGATGCAAAAGTCAGTGCCGTTCCACCCCGTTTTGATGTCTTTCGGCATCGCAACATACAGCGGAGCATTGCATTTTTCCGCAGCCCTTCGTATTACCTCTGCTGCCTCATCAGTTTGCTTCACCGTAACAACCGGGATTCCTCGCTTGATTATTCCCGCCTTCTGTGCTGCTATAAGCCCGCATGTGTTGCCCAGCATCGCCGTATGATCCAATGAAATCGAAGTGATAACACACACCTTCGGCATACATACATTTGTGGGATCATCCGTTCCGCCCAGCCCTACTTCAATAACCGCATAATCCGTATTTTCGCGTGCAAAAAAAGCAAAAGCAATAAGCGTTATATATCCGAACTGCGTAATCTGCGCATTTATATGGTCAGCTGCGTCAAACACTTCCCGCGCAATTTCCGCAAGCTGCTCATGCGGCGCGTTTTGGCCATTGATCCTGATCCTTTCACTAAAGTCTTCAAGATACGGGGATGTAAACAGCCCCACTTTGAAGCCCGCAGCCATTAAACCGGCGTTTACGCATGCGCACACCGAGCCCTTGCCATTGGTGCCGGCCACATGCACCGCCCTGATCTGCTTTTGCGGATTTCCAAGGCACTCAAGCACTTTAAGCATATCCTGCTTTTGCCGTTTTTTATCGGCAAAAGCAGGAATTGCCGCAAGACGCTCAAGCATTGCGGCATAGTCCATATCAGCCCAATTCCTCCAGCGCCGCAATACGCGCATTTACGCTTGCAAGCATATCATTATATTTTACCAGCTTGTCGCGCTCTGCATTTATAACCGCCTCCGGCGCCTTTGCCACGAATTTTTCATTCGAAAGCTTGCCCTGCGCCCGTGCAACCTCAGAGATCAGATTATCCTTTTCCTTCAGCAGGCGCTCCTTTTCCTTTGCAATGTCGATAAGCTCCCCCATCGGGATATAGCCCTCTCCGCCCGCAGTCACAACTGCCGCCATTTTATCGGCATTTTCCGGTTTGTCCGCAATCAGCTCTGCGCTTGAAGCACACGCAAGCTTTTCTATATACACACTGCATTTTTTCCAGAAGCCAGCCTCCAGCTGCACCGGGCGTATAAACAGTTCCGTGCGTCTGCTCAGAGGCACATTCATCTCCGCACGAAGATTGCGCACGCTTCGTATAAGATCAATAACCATCTCAAAGCGTTCTTCATCCTTGCCGGTTATGCCGCAATCAACGCATGAAGGCCATGACGAAAGCATTATGGTTTCGTCGCTGCCGGGCAGATGCGTATATATTTCCTCGGTAATAAACGGCATAAAGGGGTGCAGCAGCTTCATTGTGCCGGCCAGCACAAAGCACAGCACACTCAAAGCGGTATTTTTCTCAGCAGCATCCGTTCCGTACAGCCGCGGCTTGGTAAGCTCTATATACCAATCGCAGAATTCACTCCACATAAAATCATACAAACGCTGTGCCGCCATGCCCAGCTCATATTTTTCCATGTTTTCCGTCACTTCGCGAACCGCGCCGTTAAAGCGGGAAAGTATCCACTTGTCGGATGCATCAAGATTACATTCTTCAATAGGCAAAATGCTTCCGCCTTCAAGGTTCATCATTACAAAGCGCGATGCATTCCATATTTTATTGGCAAAGTTGCGGTATGCCTCCACCTTCTCCCAATAAAAACGCATATCATTTCCGGGCGAATTTCCCATTGCAAGGCTGAAGCGCAGCGCATCGGCGCCGTATTTATCTATAACCTCAATGGGGTCGATTCCGTTGCCGAGGGATTTGCTCATTTTTCTTCCCTGTGAATCCCTTACAATGCCGTGAATCAACACATGGTCAAACGGCACCTCGCCCATAGCGTTTATTCCTGAGAATATCATCCTTGCCACCCAGAAGAAAATTATATCATAGCCGGTAACAAGAACATTTGTGGGATAGAAATATTCAAGCTCCTTGGTTTTCTCCGGCCATCCGAGAGTGGAAAAAGGCCAAAGCGCTGAGGAAAACCATGTATCAAGCACGTCCTCATCCTGCTTAAGCTCGGTGCACCCGCACTTACAGCAGGCCTCCGGCTTTTGAGCGGCTACATGAGTGTGCCCGCACTGCTCACAGTAATACGCCGGAATCCTGTGTCCCCACCAAAGCTGACGGGATATGCACCAGTCGCGTATGTTTTCCATCCAGTTAAAGTAGGTACGGCTGAAGCGTTCGGGCACAAAGCATGTTTTGCCGGAGCGAACAGCCTCTATTGCCGGCTCAGCCAGCTCCTTCATGGAAACAAACCATTGCTTTGATATCATGGGCTCCACAACCGTCTTGCATCTGTAGCAATGACCGACATTATGCTTGTATGGCTCAATTTTTTCCATTAACCCAAGGTCCTTGAGCATATCCACAATTTTTTTGCGGCACTCAAAGCGATCCATGCCTTCAAATTCCGGTCCGGCCTGCTCATTCATAGTGCCGTCGTCATTCATAACACGGATTACCGGCAGATTATGACGCTTTGCCACTTCAAAATCGTTCGGGTCATGCGCCGGCGTCATTTTTACAACGCCCGTGCCGAAATCAAGCTCTACATACTCATCCGCAACAACCGGTATGGGCTTATTTACAATAGGAAGAATAACATTTTTGCCCACAACATTCTTATAGCGCTCATCCGCAGGATTTACGGCTATACCGGTATCGCCCAGCATGGTTTCCGGGCGTGTAGTGGCCACGATAAGATATTCGTCGCTGCCCTCTATGCGATATTTTATATGCCAAAGGAAGGAATCCTGTTCTTCGTATTCCACCTCTGCGTCGCTCAGCGCCGTTTTACATTCAGGGCACCAATTTATAATGCGGTTTCCCTGATAAATAAGTCCCTTATTATAAAGCGAAATAAATATCTGCGTAACCGCCTTGCTGCAGCCCTCATCCATTGTAAAACGCTCACGCTGCCAATCGCAGGAGGAGCCGATACGCTTAAGCTGCTCAACAATACGCCCGCCGTACTGCGCCTTCCATTCCCACGCCCTATGCAGAAATTTTTCGCGACCAAGATCGTATTTTGTTTTGCCCTCCTTTGCAAGGGCATCAATTATCTTTACCTCGGTGGCAATGCTTGCATGGTCGGTACCCGGCAGCCACAACGCCTCATAGCCCTGCATACGCTTAAAACGGATAATTGCATCCTGCATCATGTTATCCAGCGCATGGCCCATATGCAGCTGTCCCGTAATATTTGGCGGCGGCATAACTATTGTAAAGGGTTTCTTATCCGGGTTTACCTCCGCATGAAAATACCCTTTATCGCACCACAGCTTATAAAGTCTGCTTTCCACCGTGGAGGGATCATATTGCTTTGCAATAAGATTCTGTTCGTTTTCCATAATCAAACTCCCTTCATTAAATAACTAAATAAAAAGAAATCCTGCCCAATAAGGGCGGGATTTCCGCGGTACCACCTTAATTCCGCTGCTTATTGCAGCGGCACTTGAACGCTGTAACGCACGCCTGCGGCGCAGGCTTATCCCCTGCGCGGCTGAAAAGCGACCTTCATGTCGTTTCTGCTGCGCCCTTACACCGTACGGCGCTCGCTGTAAGCCTCTGCCGACATTACTCCTCTTTTGTTGCTGCTTTTATCATAATTAAAAATCAAAACCGGGTATTTTCAGCTTTCGGCATCCGCCGTATGCGAATCCTCCGCAGTATCATCGGGCTGCTTGTTGTCCGCCGCATTATTATGCCGCTGTCCGCACGGACGGAACACATTTATAACCGCATACTGCACCATGGCAAGCACGCTCAGTATAACCGCGCACCATACAAGTATGTCCAGTATCATTCCGCCCGTTTCCGATGCAAACCAAAAATCACGGAAGAAACACAGGCATACGGTCAAACTGAAAAAGAACGAAGCCAGCTTTCCGAAAATATTCGAATACACCGCATATCCGCGCTTTTTTGTAATTATCAGTCCGCCTGCCAGCATAAGCAATTCTTTTGCAAAAACGATGACGACCGGAATAACAGGAATCATGCCTTTTATCGCAAGGCAAATCACCGCGCCAACCTGCATAAGCTTATCGGCCAAAGGGTCAAACAGTTTTCCGAATTCCGAAACAACATTCCACCTTCGTGCAAGATAGCCGTCCAGCAAATCTGATGCCGATGCAAGCAGGAAAACCGCAAATGCAATGCGCACATCACAGGTAAAAAACACTGCTGCGAAAACCGGAACAAGCAAAAGCCGGAATGCCGTAATCAAATTCGGAATATGTCTTTTCATATTTCACCGATAAAGCTTAATTTTTGCGAAAGGCCCCTATATAATAAACAGGCTTCCCGCGATTCTGCATGATTATAATACAGAAACAGCATTTTTGCAAGCACAAACAGCATCTTATGCCTTATACAGGCTGGATACCCTGCTTAGCATCCGTAAGCTCCGTATTAAGGCGATACTTTTCCGCCTGGCGCTTTTTGAAGAAATCCAGCGCAACCTTCGGGAACAGCGCATAGGACAGGACATCCTCTTCCTGCTCGATATACTCGCCGATCTCCGATTTATACTTTTGATACTCCGGCTCAAGCAGATCCGCCGGACGACAGGTAATCACGCTGTCATTTCCGATGCATTTTGCCCGCACCTCTTCATTGACCTCGCCCGGCAAATGTCCGTATTCGCCCCGCATCAAGCCCTTGGATTCCTTTGTGACCATCTTGTAGCGCTCCCCGGCGATAACATTGAACACCGCCTGTGTTCCTACGATTTGGCTGGTGGGCGTAACAAGCGGCGGATACCCGAAATCAGCGCGAACTCGCGGAACTTCGGCAAGCACCTCGGGCAGCAGCTCTTCCTTTCCCGCCTGCTTAAGCTGACTTATAAGGTTTGAAAGCATTCCGCCGGGAACCTGATACCTCAGAGTGTTTGTATCAACGCGCAATACCTTTGGGTCAAGGAAGCCGTCGTCCGCCAATCTCTTTGCAACCTTACGGAAATGCTCGCTTATCGGGCTCAGCTGAGCAAGATCAATGCCGGTGTCATACTGCGTGCCGGCAAGAGTTGCAACAAGCGGCTCCGTAGCCGGCTGGCTTGTGCCGTTGGCCAGAGGAGAAAGCGCGGTATCCACAATGTCCACCCCTGCCTCAATAGCCTTAAGATATGTCATATCTCCTATTCCGCAGGTATTATGCGTATGCAGGTGAATCGGTACATTTATGCGCTGCTTAAGGCGCGATACCAAATCGTATGCATCATAAGGCAGCAAAAGATTTGCCATATCCTTAATGCAAATGGTGTCAGCACCCATGTCCACCATACGCGATGCCAGCTCCACAAAATATTCGGTAGTGTGAACCGGACTTTTCGTATAGCTTATGGCACATTCCGCAATGCCATTATGCTCCTTGCATGCCTTGACGGCGCGCTCGATATTTCTAAGATCATTAAGCGCATCAAAAATACGGATAATGTCTATGCCATTATCAATGGAACGCTTTACAAACTCATCCACTACATCATCGGCATAATGCTTGTATCCAAGCAGATTCTGTCCGCGCAGCAGCATCTGAAGCTTCGTATTGGGCAATGCCTTGCGAAGCTGACGCAGACGGTCCCACGGATCTTCGTTCAGAAAGCGGAGGCAGGCGTCAAATGTAGCCCCTCCCCAGCATTCCAGCGAATAATATCCCACTTTATCAAGCTTATCGCAAACAGGAAGCATCTCATCCAGCCGCATTCTTGTTGCAGCCTGAGACTGATGCGCGTCTCTGAGAATCGTGTCTGTAATTAAAACTTTATGCGACATAATCATATCTCCTTTGAATCAATGCAAAAGCTGTTATGCAAACAGCGACAGCAGCACGCCCGCGGCAACGGCCGAGCCGATAACTCCCGCCACATTGGGTCCCATAGCGTGCATAAGCAGGAAGTTGCGTGGGTTCTCCTGCTGGCCGACCTTCTGGCATACTCTTGCCGCCATCGGAACCGCCGAAACTCCGGCTGCGCCTATCAGCGGGTTTATCTTGCCGCGCGTGAGCTTGCACAGCAGCTTTCCTCCCAGAAGACCGCAAACGGTCGCAAAGCAAAAAGCGCACAGACCCATAACAATTATTTCAAGAGTTCTTAACTGCAGGAAGTTTGTGCCCGAGGCCATCGCACCTACTGACAGACCCAGCATAACGGTTACTATATTGCACAGCTCATTCTGAAGCGTTTTGCTAAGACGCTCCGTAACGCCGCATTCTCTTATAAGGTTGCCGAACATAAGGCTGCCTATAAGCGGCGCGGTATCCGGTATAAGCAGTATCACAAGCAGAGATACCGCCACAGGGAACACTATTTTTTCCGTTTTTGATACCTCTCGCAGCTGCTTCATTTCAATGCGCCGCTCCGCCTTGGTTGTGCACAGCTTCATAAGCGGCGGCTGAATAAGCGGTATAAGCGCCATATACGAATACGCCGCAATCGCTATTGCCGGAAGCAGCTCCGGGTTAAGCATAACGGTAACATAAATTGCCGTAGGGCCGTCCGCACCGCCGATAATTGCCGTGCATGCAGCGTCAAGGTTTGAAAAACCGATAAGTCGCGCAAGAATAAATACAAGAAATATTCCGCCCTGCGCAGCAGCTCCCAGCAGTAGACTGATCGGGTTTGCAATCATAGGCCCGAAATCCGTCATCGCTCCTACCGCCATAAATATAAGACAGGGAAAAATTTTCAGCTCCACGCCCAAATGCAAGTAGTACAGCAAGCCTCCCACATTACCGTTTGCATCACTCGGCGGGTCCATTATTCCTCCGAACGGAAGGTTTGCAAGCAGCATTCCGAATGCAATCGGAAGCAGCAGCAGCGGCTCGTATTTTTTACCCACCGCTAAATAAATCAACACGCAGGCTATCACCAGCATAACCGGATACTGCCATTTATCAAATGCGGCAAATCCGGTTTTTTCTATCATATCCTTCAGCGCACCCAGTATATCTATGCCGGTTTCCTGCGATGCTTCAAGCAACTGAAAAGTCATGGTATTAAACCGCACTTTTACTGAAAAAGCGTCCTTTCATGAGTTTTTTTAGCCTTCAACAATGTTAAAAAGCCGTTTTATTCATATTAAATGAATATCTCAGGCAAGATACAGCAAAATATCGCCCGTGCCGACCTCCGCACCCTTTGAGGCGACAATTTCCGAAACAGTGCCGTCGGAGGGCGCCAGTATCTCGTTTTCCATCTTCATGGCTTCCAGAATCATAAGCACATCTCCGGCCTTTACTGCCTGTCCCTTGGACGCCCGCACCTCAAGAACGGTGCCCGGCAGCGGCGCTTTAACCGGATTTCCCGCACCCGAAACCGCCGCTGGCTTTACCGCAGCAGGCTTATTCTCTGCCGGCTGCACTGCCGTACGGGTCTGCTCCTTCACCGCAGGCTGCACCGAAGCGGCATCCTTTTCTTCAACTTCCACATCATAGCTGACACCGTTTACCGTTACAATAAATTTTCTCATTATTTCTACCGACCCTTCAAATTAAAAATTCAAATATGCTTATATGCCTTAACGGGCATCGCGTCTGCGAATGCTTTTAATAATAAAGCGTTCGTTGCTGTCGCCTTGACCGTAAAAGCAGGCGATCGCCGCACTGATAACCGCAGCCAGCTCCTGATTGGCCTCCTTTTCGTCTGCCAAAGCAGCATTCACACTGCCTGACACCGTTTCGGGCTGCTTTTCTTCGCACTTTGCGGCGCTGTCTTTTGCCTCCCCGCTTTTAGCGCGTTTTGATCCGATACGCTGGAAAAGCTTCATTATGGGACCAAAAACACGAATAAAGCCAATTATCAGCAACAGCATTGCTATCGTCACTGCCATGCCCAGCAGCGCCACCTTCAGACTGTCAACAAAAGCGTTCATATCTTACATTCCGTATCTGCCCATGCATCCTTTTTGAAAAAATATAGTTTTTAAAGAAACTAAAACGGCATAACATGACGCCTTGCCGCTTCGCGCCGTTTGTTACGCAAACAGTCAAGTGCGGCACACAGGCTTATCCTGGTGTTTTCCGGCTCAATTGGCTGATCTACACATCCCGCTGCCGCGGCTGCATAAACATCCATTTCGTTCTGCCGATATTCTTTTTCCATATCCTTTCGCGCAGAAACGGGATTCTCACTTGCACGCAGCCTCTCAGCGCCCTGCATCGCAACAGCCGTACCGGCATCCACAAGACCTATGCGTGCGTTGTTCCATGCAAACACAACATCCGCACCTATGCTCTTGCTGCCCATGATCGTATATGCGCTGCCTACCGCCTCTTTTGTGATAACGGTAATCAACGGCACCGATGCTCCCGCCGCAGCGAATGCCAACCGTCCGAGATTGCAAAGCGTGCCGTCTTCTTCGCTTTTTCCGTCCGATACAACTCCCTGCGCATTGCAAATAAAAATAATCGGTATTGAATATGCATCGCACAACGAAATTATACGCGCAGCTTTTCGTGCGCCGTCGCCGCCGATAAACGGCGAATTATTGGCTATCACTCCTACGCTCACTCCGCCCAGCATGGCAAAACCGCTCAGAATATCTTTTCCGAAACTGTCGTAAAGCGCACAGAAGCTGCCGGCATCAAACACTTCATTAACCACCGCACCGGCATCGTCTGCCATGCCCTCAATGCCGCTGCAAACGCGTCCGGGATCGTCGGCACACTCAACTTGGCGATAGCTTTCACCGTTATCCGGAAGATATGAAAGCACCCGCTTTATCATTTCGTCTTCGTCCCCGGCGCACACTTTAATCGCTGCATCACCGGCCGACACCGCAGCTTTTGCTTTAAGCATGCATTCCGCAGTTATTCCCGCGCCGATACTGCCGTTTTCATTGATAATAACCGCATCGGCGCATTGCACATATGCCCCCATAAGTCCGAGCGCGGGTCCCTCGACCGATATTATATGCGGAGCTCTTCCGCAAAGCGCTGCGGCGCTTTTTATCATTTTGCCAAAGCCGTTCGCCGCATCCAGCCCGTCCGAGAGCAATACGCCGCCGGAGCAGACCACTCCTACCACGGGCGTGCCCGTATCCTGTGCTTTTTTAAGCACGCTGCAAAGACATTCTGCACTTCTTGCGTCCATTGCGCCGTTTCTCACGCCGGCATCAAAGGCATAAACAAAAACTCCCCTGCCGTCAATACACGCGCTGCCGCAGCAAACCGTACCTCCCGCATATCTGTCAAATTCAAAAAAACTGTTCCTGTCACAAAGCTGGCACAGCCTTGCCCGTGCAGCCTCCGTCTGCTGTATGCGGTGCTCCGAAAGCGCCGCCGAATTGGAATTATCCATCATCCGACCTCCAGAAAACTCAAAAATTCCACTTCTATATTATATTACAATACCGTTTTGTAATCAACTTTTTTTTGCGTTATGCCATACTTTATATTTTATTTCACGCATAATCGACAGTTTTCGACCACTTTGTCTATTGGAATCGGCTGCATATTGTGATATAATATTTGTTGTTAAAGCACTGAATAAAAATAAGGAATAGAACTGCGTCCGTTTTACATCGGCGCAAGCCCCGCTGCAGTAGCGCATCCCTTTTAACACTATACAAAGTGAGGTATATACATGATCTGCCCGAATTGTCTTGCAAACAACAGGAAAAACGCCTCAGTATGCAAAAGCTGCGGCTGCCCTCTCCGTCAGGATACCATCCCGGAGGAAAACAGCGCGCCAGCTCCCAAAGTATTTCATTCCGACTCCGGGCTTGCCCGTTCCGAAGCCAAAGCCGGACGCGAGCCCGCCCGCAGTCCGATGGCCAAAAGCTCTCGGCAGTCTCCGTCCGCATCGGTTCCTCAAATAAAGGTGAACAGCATTGTAGCAGATAATATCGACTGTACCGATAATTCGGTTGAAAATGAACTCAACTGCGATACCATTACAATTCCCACCCAGCGTTCCGATATGCCGGTGCGCCGAAAAGGCAGCTCTCATGCCTCCGCCCTCGCCCTATCCAACAGCGCCCGCAGACGCCGTCAAAGAAAAACCGCACTCACACTTTCTCTGTGGCTGGTTGTTTTAGGCGGTCTTATAGCCGGCATTGTTCTCGGCATACGATACATAGGCACCATATTCTCCCCCGCTCCGCCGCAAACTACGGCTGATCAGGCGGCATATGATTCCGCAAGTCTTAATATGGAAACCGATCAGAACGGTCAGCAATATATTCATTGCGTGTTTAACGGCAATGACGGCGATTCCGTTTTGATAACCCAGCTTAATAAACGGCTCAATTTTGAAAACGGCACTGCCGTGCTTGATATTTATCTGTCCGATCTGATATCGGCCTCTGCGCAAATTTCCGGAAGCACATTGCCCGTATCACTCCAGGCAGTATACCGCAAGTCTGACGGTCAGGAGCACCCCCTTGCCCTGCCCACCGTGGAATTTGCCGTTCCTCAAACGGAAATCACCCTTATCAGCAGCGACAGCAAGGCAATTGAGGTATTCAAGGACAGCTACCGTTTGGTTTTCGCTCTGCCGCAGGGCAGCAATCTGTATGTAAACGATGTAATCTCCAACGATAAGGTGGAGTCCTCCGGCCGCGTGCGCCTGAATGTGGAGGTCGGAATCGGCGAAAGCGTCGAAGTGCGTATTCGCGCGCAGGCCCCGTATCACAGCGCCACGGAAATAATGTTCACCCTTTACCGTCAGGAGCTTCATACAAAGCTCACCCTTGCCAACTCCAATCCTAAAACTGTAGAATCCCCCACCGTCACCTTAAGCGGTACCACCTCAAAAGGCACCGTAATATCCTGCGGCGGCTATAAAACCGATAATTATACCTTTGATGAGCGTACCGGGGTATTCCGCATAACAGTAACTCTGCCCGGATACGGCACCCACGACATAGTGCTTACCGCCACCGACACCGAAGGGCGTACTGCAAGGCTTACGCAAACCGTAAGCTATTTGCCCAATGAAGATAAATACACAAGGCAGGCATGGGCATATGAAGAGGGCGTTGCCACAAATCCCGGGCAGTATATGAACAAATCCTTCCTGTTCAAAAATGTAAAAATCAAAGAATTCATTCTTGCACAGGACACAATGTTTTTAATAAATATGGGCTCCGAGGAAGCGCCTCAGTACATTTATGTGATATACAGCGGGAATATGCAGTTGAATACCAAAACAACATACCGCATTTTCGGTGATGTTACCGGGGTATATGACGGTCATACATTAGTATCCGCGCGCTATATCTATACCTGGTAATGCCGTAAAGCGCTGTTTTTGGTTTTCGTCCGCCGTGCGGCGCGAATACCGCCCGCACCGCGGACATATCCGATATGCCTTTAATAAATTAAGCGTTAAATTACACCATGCCGAATGTTATATCTGCAGGAGAAATTATGAAAAGAAACATAAGCTGCAACATAATAACCAATGATGACGGCAGTTCGCCCCTTTACGGGCTTGAATTATGCTGCATTTATTCCCAAGAAGATGACGCTCAATATCACACGGTTACACGCTGCGTAAACGGCATAACCGATTCTTTTGAAGAAGTGTGCGAGCTGCGCCGCATACTGCTTGAAAACGAAGTCGAACCCATGCATCTTGCCGATATAGTGAGCGATCTGCTGTAAGCCTCTCTTGCTTAAAATGCGTATAAATGCATCATCAGGCGTACAATCGCATACCCGCTCCTAATCTTTTTCAAAGCATCGGCGAAAGCAAAGCCCCGCCAAAAGCAGGGCTCTGTATTGTTTTGCCGCTTCTCATTGCAGCTTCACACCGTTTAATATAATTTATCTTTTCAAAAAGAAAGCAAACTCTCTTATAGCCCGGCCCATGTTGCAGCGCCGTGTCCGTTTATTTCAGGCTCTGTACAATGCTGTCCGTAAGTGCCGCACAGCCCCGATAAATATCGTTATACGCTTCATCAAATCTCCCGGAATACCACGGGTCGGCAACATTCCCTCCGCTGCCGGTATAATCCAACAGCTTATGAATCTTTTTGTCCGCATCTCCTCCGAAAATCTTATGCATATTCCGTATGTTCGCTTCATCCATTCCTATGAACATATCGTATTTGTCATAATCGCTCTTTTTCAGCTGCACCGCGCGTTTATTTCCGCATGAAATTCCGTGCTTTGCAAGCTCTTCTCTTGCCGGCGGATATACAGGATTTCCCACGCCGTTCCATATCTCTTCCGTACTTGTTGCCGATGAGGCAATAAAAATATGCTCCTCAATTCCGCGCTTTTTCGCCATGTCTGCAAAAATGAATTCCGCCATCGGGCTGCGGCAAATATTGCCGTGACACACGAACATAATGCCTATTCTTCTATTGTTTTTCATAAGTCAATAACCGCCATATAATCTGTTTTTATCAAAGCAAGGGCCTTCGACGCCCGCAAAAGCATCAAAAGCCCTCCGCTGTATATTAAATACTTACTCCTGATTCCGGTATATCGGAATACAACGCATTACTTCAGTACGGATATCGCTTCGGTAATGGTCTTCTCCTTGGCTTCCATGCCGTATTTATTTACCTCATTTTTATTCTTTTCGCCATGAGTCAGGCATCCGGCGCCGCCTATGCAGCCGCCTATACAGGCCATACCCTCGATAAAATTCTCGTTAAGCACGCCCTTGGACGCCTTAAGCAGCGCCATTCTGCATTGCTCAATACCATCGCACGAGCACGGCTTCAGGTCAAAGCTCTTGCCCTGCTCCTTAAGCGCCTCCGCAACAGCATCCGCCAAACCGCCGCAGCGTGCAAAAATTCTTCCGAAATACGAAGCGTTATCCAGCACATCCTCATCCAGTACAGTAAGATCAATATCCCTGCTGTCAAACATAGCAGCCAGCTCTTCAAAGGTTATCGCACAATCAACATATTTTTTCACGCTTTCTTTCTGCACTTCCGCCTTTTTGGCAGTACAGGGGCCTATGAATACAATTTTGCAATCGGGCTCCTTCTCCTTGATGTACCTCGATATCGCCGCCATAGGCGAAAGATTGTGGGATATTTTATCCTTAAGCTGCGGAAACTGTTTGCTTATGTAATCAACAAACGCCGGGCAGCAGGAGCTTGTAAGGAAGCCTTTTTCCGCCAATTCCGCCGCCTCCGCGTATGCCACCATATCCGCCCCCAGAGCGGCCTCAATGCAGGTATAGAAACCGAGCTTTTTCAGCCCGGAAATCACCTGTCCCAGCTTTGCAAAAGTAAACTGACTGGATATCGACGGCGCAACCACCGCATAAACCTTGTACTTGGTATTGTTTTCACTCTTTTTCAATATATCTATGGCATTAAGTATATATGACTTATCCATTATGGCGCCGAACGGGCATTGATAAACACACGCACCGCAGGCTATACATTTTTCATTGCTGATCTGCGCCGCTTTGGTGCTGCTCATGCTTATCGCCTTTACCTTGCAGGCATTTTCGCATGGCCGTTTGAAATTGGCTATTGCGCTGTACGGACAAACAGCCGCGCATGCACCGCATTCCACACATTTCGATTTATCAATATGCGCCTTTTGGTGCGCATCAAATGTTATTGCGCCTCTTCTGCAAACATCCTCGCAACGGTGCGCAATACATCCTCGGCAGGAATCGGTAACGGAATAGCCGCACACCGGGCATTCATCGCAGGCAATATCTATAACCTCTATCACATTCGGATTGCTTTTGTCGCCCCCCATTGCCAGCTTTATTCTTTCGGAAAGAATGGCTCTTTCCTTATAAACACAGCACCGCATTGACGGCTCCGGTCCCGGTGCCAGCTGCTTGGGAATATCCACAAGGCTGTCCAGCAGCGTGTCGTCATATGCTCTGCGCGCCACCTCACGCAAAACCTTATATTTAAGGTGCTGTACCTTAGTATCAAACTTTCTCAAATTCATTTCCTCCCCGAAGACTCATTGAAACTGCCCTTAACGGCCAGGCTATATTATAGCACATTTTAAGCTAAAAATAACTCACTCTTACGCGTTTGCCCATTTTTTTCAGACAGGATTCCAATTCTTCCGTCAAACGCATTTTAATATTAAAGCTTATCGGCAGATCCGGGTTCTGATGCGCCGGATTGATTGCTCGTCCGACAAAAAGGTTTATATCCGTCGCTTCCTCAAAAAGAAGCCTTGCAATTCTGGAAGCACCGTCCTGCTTTGAGCTCCACTGCGAATACGCTTCGTTTCCCATAAGATAATCCTTGGCGTATTCCACCACACGGTTTATCGTAATAACGCCCTCAGTAACCAAATCCACGCCCTCTATCGATGCCGTGGGTGGAATGTCTGGATCGCTGTAATTAAGCTCCGGCCGCAGCGGTTTGTTCAGATATTTTGCCACTATCGTTGAAGTCGTTCCGCCGCACACTATATGCTTGCCTTCCTTTGCAAAAAACAGGGATATCATTCGTTGCTGGTCATCACGGTTTACCGGAGGCCCGAACATCAGATTCATTGGCTCGCGCTTGCGTATGCGCACCGTGCATACTGTGGTATCATCCCCCGGCTTTCCGCCGTATAAGCGGTTACATTCTTCCAGCAGGATGGTAGTCAGCGTCTTTGCGGTAAAGCCGCCGTCCGCCAGTGTTTCCATAAAATCTATTATGTTGCTGCGCTCCCAGCCGAAATTAAGCTCTCGTCCGACTCCCGCATGCAGCGCACCGTCGCTCACCGCAATAAGCAGATCTCCGTCGCATAAAGACAGCTTGGAACGGCAAATGTTTTTTCCGCCTATCGTCATGGTTTCCACGGGATAATCATAGTTTTTTCCGCCGCGCAAAAAGATCATGCGCGGATTATCATACTGGATTATCTCCGCTTCCTCGCCGCCGCGTATCCTGATTATTGTAAATGTCGAATAAGCCACCTGACGCTCGGAACAAACAGGCAGCGTCGCAGCAATCGTCGCTACGCATTCCTCAATGCTCATGCCCTCCGACATCATTGTGGAAATTATTTTAGCGGTAAGCGTGGAAAGAATATTTGCCTTAACGCCGCTGCCCAGACCGTCTGCCAGCACTATTATGGTGTCGTTATCACTTTCCACCATATCAATATGATCGCCGCAGAGCTGCTCCCCGTATTTGTTTAGGCTGCGATAACCTATATCCGTGCAAAGATTATTCATCCCTAAGCGACTCCTTAAGCTTTGTAAGCGCGATCTTTGTCTCTGCTGCAGTTTCGCCGAGCAAAGAAGCTATCTCCTGTACTACCCGCATTTGCTTGTCCACTACTTTATCCGTAATTTCCACCGTTTGGCGTCCAAGCTCCTCTTTTTTCTGGCGTTCCTGCTCCTGCATGGTAATATCCCGCATTATACACATAATTATGTGGAAGCTGTGATCCATTATGACCGTTTCCTCCACATATTTTTTGTAATCAGCAAGATATACCCTCTTATCTCGGATACTCTTTCCGGTATTGAGCACGCTTAAAAAATCAAGCGGATCCAATAGCCTTACTACCGGCTCGCCCAGCACGCTGCATCCGTCCGGGATATTCATAATACGCATGGCAGCCTTATTTATCTGCTGTACCTCCAGCTGCTCGTTCAACACCAAAATCCCGTTAGGCGTATTGTTTATTATGTTGTCGGAAAACGATTCCGCCTTATCCCTCAGATACGGCATGCACATAGTCAGATCAGCCTTGCCCTGATATACGGCAACAGCCTTTTCCCTGCATGTATTATATCCGCAGCTGCCGCAATTCAGCTCATCCTCCGGTTTTGTTTTTCCCATCTGACGCAGTATCTCCCGTACCGCATCATTTCCCGGCATCTGCGTTTCCACTCCCGTATACGGATGTGCCTTATCCATTTCCGGCTTTTTGCCCACAATAAAATCATTATCGCCAGCGGAATCCGTAACCGTAAGAAATTCATGAACCGCGCCCTGATGGCTCTTATCCATTGCCGGACCGCCTATACAGCTTCCGCTGCACATGGACATCTCAATAAAGCACTTAGACAGGCGCCCGCGCGAAATATCCTTAAGCGCATTTATGCAATTATCAGGACCCGACACCGAAACATAGCGGCAATCGCTCAGCCTGTTTGTCATGCTGCCTATAACACCGCCGTCCGTGGGGAAAATTCTTGTATGAGAATGCTCGATGCGCTCGGCTCCGGTATGCTCAATCTCAATCCCCGCCTCCTGAAGCCACCGGGAAAGCTCGGCAAAGGTCAATACGCAGTCCACATCACCGTACTCGTCTGCCTCCTGTTTTTTGGCTATGCACGGGCCGATAAACACCGTTTTGGCGTTATTGCAGCGCGCCCTTATATCCGCACAGTGCGCCTGCATCGGCGATACGACACGCGCAAGATATTTCAGTGCCTCGGGATAATACCGTCTTATAAGCAAATTCACCGAAGGGCAGCAGGAAGAAATACATACCTGCTGCATGCCGGAAGCCATAATGCTCTCGTATTCATTTTTAACATATGTCGCCCCCAGTGCCGTTTCTTCCGCCTCTGCAAACCCAAGCTTTTTCAGCGCACGGCGCATATCCTCAATGCCGCAGCCTTCATAATTTGCACTGAAGGACGGCGCCAAACTTGCCACCACCGGATTCCCCGACGCCAGCAGCACCTTCGCCTTCTCCACATCATTGCGTATTTCCCTTGCGTTCTGCGGGCATATTACAAAGCAATTGCCGCACAAAACACATTCATCGCCCACTATATGAGCCTGATTTCCGGAAAACCTGATGGATTTAACAGGACAATGCCGGATGCATTTATAGCAGTTCCGGCAATTGGATTTTTTCAATCTCAAAAATTCCTGCATATAAAAACCCCCGTTAAAGCCGTGTCATAACTTCGTTTTCAAAGAAAACTGCCGCCTCTTCCGGGCTTACCGAAAACTGCTCCTCATCCAGCTTAATGCATACTCCGTTTTTGCAATTGCCCATGCAAAATGTTCCCGAAAGCTCCACTCTGTCTTCCAGTCCGCGTTCCTCTACCTGCTTCTGAAACTCCTCCACAACCGCTCTTGAGCCTTTGATATGGCACGAACTGCCGATGCAAACGGTAATCTTCATAAAACCACATTCCTCCGCAATTTTATTTTATCTCGCTGTATCTCATCATTGTGTGTCAAATAATTTCAGCAGCCGTCATCCCTTGCAGTACGGCATAAATACAAATACTTATTCTTTTTCCCTGATCGGAAGCCCGATTATCTCGTCGCTTGCTATTTTCAACAGCAGCTCAAGCCGTTCGCCTTGTTCTTTGCAGGACTGCGCAGCTGCAACTATCGGAAGCCACTTTATAATGTACTCCTTTTTTGTGGTTCCGCTGCTGCAAAAAACATTCAGATATTTCTCTGCCAGTTCGTTTTTGCCGTCAAGAACAAAAAGCAGGTAGGTAAGCGCCGCGTCAGCTGCCGCATTGCCCTGTGTTGCGTGCGACCAGTCAATCACATAAACATCGCCGCCGTCAGTAAGAATAACATTTGACGGATTAAAATCCCCGTGGCACACTTTCTTCATTCTGGGCATTTCTCTTATGCGCTCCAGAAGGGAAAAACGCTGCGTCGCCTCCAGGCTGCTTGCAGATATTTTATCGCTCAGCCTGTCCCACTGTCTGCGCAGCAGCGGCGCACGCTTTGAATGTATCAGCTTCTGCGTCTTTACAAAAAGCTCCATATATTCATCGGTTTTTTCCGGTTCACTGCTTAAGACCTCATCAAAGGTTCTGCCTGGTATATATTTTTTAATAATTACCCATTCTTCTCCCCGTTCCTGAACCCCAAGCAGCAGCGGCACCTTCAAGCCCGTTTGCTCTATCATGGCATGATTCAGCGCCTCATTCAGCACATCCGCCTTTGAGTATTCGGAATCAAATGCCTTTACCAGTGTATCCCCTTCCAGATACCCCGTCTTGCCGTCTCCGTATGCAATAATTCTTTTTTCCATTATATATCTCCGTTAATGCCGTATTATAAATCCTTATGCAGCCCTAATTCAGATCATCAAGCATCTTTTCCTTCAAATGCTTTGACAGCATAGCCAGTGAAAACGCCATATTTTCATTGCGGACAAGTATCCCCTCCGGCACAACAAGATGCGTAGGTGCAAAGCTCCAAATTGCCTGTATGCCGCAGGCAACCATTGTATCGCATACCTCCTGCGCAGCCTGTGAGGGCACTGTAATTATTCCCAGCTTTATATTCAGCCTTTTGCACACAAGCGGCAGGCGCTCCATTGAAAATACCGGCTTTTCTCCCACATAATAATTGTCAGGAACATTCAAATCAAAGCCGGCCACAATATTAAGCCCGTATTCCTTAAAGCCCTGATACGACATAAGCGCGCTTCCCAGCTTACCCGCTCCCACCAATACGGCATCATTCGCATCATTGTACCCGAGATATTCCTCAAGCTCCAAAATCAGCTCTTTTACCGAGTAGCCAACCTTCGGCCTTCCTCCGCTGCTTGCCGATGCTATATCCTTCCGGACCTGAATCTCCCCTAGGCCCAAGGCTTCCGCAATCGCCTTGGCGGATATATTTTTCCGTCCTTCGGTGTACACCTTTTTCAGATAATTCAAATAAGCAGGTAATCTCCGCAATGTCTGAGCCGAAACAGTCTGCATTAGCATCTTCCTTTCTTAGCACGCATTTATTTTATCATGCAGTTCTTTTCCGCGTCAATATGAAAATGCAAATATAACACATTATTATCGATAAAAGCGTTTCACATTAGCCATGTATGCAGAAAAACATAACAAACGCAAATAATCAAAACTCCGCCTGTTGCTTTCTATGCATAAATCCTGCAGTGATCCGCAAAACATGCATACATCACGCAAGTATATTTTCTGCAATTATACAAAAAGCGGCACCCTTGCAGGTGCCGCCGTAAACACAATATAATCAGTTATTACCCTCGGAAAGGATGCTGACTTCGGTTTCTTTATCAAAGAAATGTACACGGTTAGGATCAAACACAACCTTTACGGTGTCATCCATCATAACAGTGCTGCGCGGGTTGAAGCGGGCAACAATATTTTCCTCTTCATGACCGCTTACCGTCAGATATACCAGAGTTTCAAAGCCCAGCTTCTCCAACAGTTCTACCTTTGCGCTTACTGTTGCTTCGGGATAGCTCTGAAGGTAAACCTCTTCCTCCTTGATGTCATCAGGACGGATACCCATAATAACATCCTTGCCGATATAGGAGCGGTCGGTCAGCTTGGCCAGCTTGCCCTCAGGCAGAAGTATGCGGTTCTCGCCGAATCTTGCGTAAACCTTGCCATTCTCCTCCATAAGCTTGCAATCAATAAAGTTCATGGCAGGCGATCCGATAAATCCGGCGACGAACTTATTGCAGGGAGCGTCATAAAGGTTCTGCGGAGAGTCAACCTGCTGTATGAAGCCGTCCTTCATAACCACGATACGGGTACCCATCGTCATAGCTTCCGTCTGGTCATGCGTAACATAAATAAAGGTTGTAGCCAGTCTGTTATGCAGCTTTGTGATCTCGGTTCTCATCTGTACACGAAGCTTTGCATCAAGGTTGGACAGCGGCTCGTCCATAAGGAATACCTGCGGATCACGAACTATGGCGCGTCCCAGCGCAACACGCTGTCTCTGTCCGCCGGAAAGAGCCTTCGGCTTGCGGTTGAGATAATCCTCAATGCCCAGTATCTTCGCTGCATCCTTAACCTTCTTGTCAATGTCGGTTTTATGTACCTTGCGCAGCTTCAGGCCGAACGCCATGTTATCATAAACCGTCATATGCGGATAAAGTGCATAGTTCTGGAATACCATCGCAATATCTCTTTCCTTGGGCGGTACATCGTTCATCAGCTTGTCGCCGATATAAAGCTCACCCTCGGAAATTTCTTCAAGGCCGGCCACCATGCGCAGCGTAGTGGATTTTCCGCAGCCGGAAGGACCGACCAGAACGATGAATTCCTTATCCTTAATCACCAGATTGAAATCGTTAACGGCGGTTACTCCACCGGCGTAGACCTTATAAATATGTCTCAGTGTAACGTTTGCCATAACAGCCTCCTCGAATTCTTCTTCATTTTGCATCATAATAATATCATCTATTGCGAATTTGCACCACTGTCATTCTGCACAAATTCATCTGTATTATGATGCAGCAATATCGAATTCAGCCTTCATTTTCTGCTTCAGGCATCAACCTTCACCCTGTGTATTCCTTCTGTTGCTTCGGCCGGCAGCGCTGCAAAAACCTTTTCTCCCAAATCGCTGAATCTGTATCTTCCGCTTCCGCCGTCGCACAGCCTGCGGCAATCCGAATGCAGCATTGTCAGAATCAGCAGCGCAGAAAAAAGTAAAACAATAATGCAGCAAATTATATCATACACCTTATGCAATTTTTTCAACAACATATTCTCCTCCGTCCGAATAATATGATCATTCCATCCTCGAAAGCATATTTACCTTTTACAGCACCTATTATTCCGCAAAATCAAATAAAATATTACTGTTTTTCTGCATATAAATCCACATTATATTAACGCTGCAATTAATTTGCCTGCATATCATCCTTCCGAATTCTGCGCTTATATTTCTTTCTATTTACCGCCGCGGATACACAAAAAGCGGCCCGCTGCCGCGGACCGCTTCATTGATCATTCTATATTACTTTATGATCTTGGATACTACGCCG